>ENA-ORLY01000081-ORLY01000081.1-human-gut-metagenome-genome-assembly--contig:-NODE-81-length-141921-cov-12.117834_pt1 | contig 141921 bp, 116 predicted proteins | sample MGYA00243071_ERZ508832 | MGnify/ENA primary metagenome ERZ508832 (study PRJEB26277, sample SAMN04329777) | human gut metagenome | biome: human-associated habitat | host: Homo sapiens | place: USA... | reverse complement strand
TTGAATTATGCCAATTTAAGGCATTTAACCAATAGGCATTTTGACGGTGGATAACACCTCTGAGAAACTGAATATTTGTAAGCGATGTATAATCGCACGGTTTGTCGCCACCAACATTTCATGAGATAATCACTTCAGGAGTGAGTATCTCTCTGGATCAGCTGTATTTGTAGTTGGAGCCGTTTGCTCTAACTGTGATTGATTCCGGTTGAATTCACTCTGAATAACCTTTAGGAGTGAATTACTATGAGTTCAAAAAGACTGCACTACTCTGATGAAAAGTGGCTGGACCTGATTAGCGAATGCCGGTCAAGCGGGCTCTCTGACAAGGACTGGTGCATGGAGCACCAAATCGGAATCAGTACTTTTTATTACCATGTCAAACGACTTTGCAATAAAGCATGCAGTATTCCACCAGCTGCTGTCGGTGCCGTGATTCCCTGCCAGAAGCAGGAAGTTGTGGAACTGAATTTCAATCCTGTATCTGAATTACCAATGAATTGTAGTTCAGAGGAGATTACTGCAACTGCTATTAAAATTTCAATGCATGGGATTCAGATTGAAATCACCAATGCTGCGGCAGAGTCTACAATCGTTCAAACACTGACGGCTCTGCAAAAGTTATGTTAGGCGACCTGTCCGGTGTTTCCAAGATTTTTGTAATCACCGGCTTATAAACATGAAATTTTTATCCTCATCTTTTTACCAAAAGCTTTATTTAAGGCATTCTTATAACAAAATATGAGGATAAAAAAGTTATCTCAATCCACAGATGCGAGCAAGTTCATCCTCATTTTCTTCCCATTCCGGAGTCTCTGAATAATCTGTGCCTGCCTGCCGGATTTGCGGTATTACCGCACGATAATATTCACACTGCTGGCGTTGTGGAATTCAGCCAAAGCAATGGGGTTCCATATTGCCCTCTTTCTCTTTCAACGTACGTTCCAATTTTTTTACTTTCTCAATATTATATAGCGATATTATTACACTAACCATCTTCTCAATTTCCAATATCACTTTCTTTTATTTCTAATCACATGAACTATATTTTTCACATATAAATATGCTATCTTTCTTGCTTCCACTTCTACAAAACTGTTAATCGTAAAAAAGAGAATAATAGTACTTAGACTTACCCAAATAGCATTCTTCACCAAATCTACATATGAGTTCAAATTCATAGGTAGATTTACAAATACACCAACTACAATGCCAAAAATAACTAAATTAATAAGCCACCTGCGATATGTTGGCCATGCACTTCTTTTAAGAAGTTTACAATTTGCAAATATAATTATATCATTCGCTCTGTAAAGTAAAGCTGCAATTGTACCAAATAACACACCATAAATACCAAATTTAAAAACACATACAAATGATACAACCAGGTTTATAATTGTTTCAAGCCATGCCCTCCATTGTGTCTCTTTAAAAGCACCTGTAAAACCAATGATATTATTAGAGGTTATTCGACCATAACTCAATAAACGATAAAATGCAAATAATATTGGCAATTTCCAATCAATATAATTTATGTCTGCTCCTGCCGTATACAGTTTCATGAATGGCAATGCAAAAATCGTTGCAATTGCAAACAAAGAAAATACTAATGCCAAATAATATGTTTCAAATGCTTCCTGTAATTTTAAAAACCTCTGTTTATCCGAATTAAAAATTTGTCCTAGTGCAGCTTGAACACTATTGGATGTAATAGTTACCACATTATCAACCATGCCATATATTACAGCATACATCGAATAAATACTAACTGTTTTTAATCCACATACAAAAGTCAAAATCAAGACATCTGTATGACTAAAAACCAAAGCTGATATTTGATGAACAAATACTGCTGACTTTTGTGAAATCGCTTGAAAATTTGGTTTTACTTTCAAATTCAGCCAAGCATAATTCTTTTTTATATAGCAACTTATAAAAAACATTTTAATGAGATTAAATATGAGATATGTTGTCTGAACCGCAATGATACTACGTCCCTGTAATAATAAAAATATCCTACTTGCATCAGTCAATACACTTGTTACTGTTCCTAAATTCGTTGTAACATAATTTCGGTTATCAACACGTAGAAGCATATTATATTTACCCTGTACAAGGTAACTAATCACACTACCTGACCCCTGAAGCACGATAACCCAAAAACATACCCAATATGGCACACTCGTATTTAACAACAATGGATAACCCAATCCTAATACCACAATGCTAATTGCATAAATAATACCTATTTTTTTATAATAAAAGTCTGTAGCTGCCAGAATTTCATTAACAGATTTATGATCTTGTCTAGCAATAGGCCCATATAATGCAACTACAGATGCATCCCCTACACCAATTTCTAAGAGTGCCAGATAAACATATATCTGGCGAATTGACGCTAATAATCCATTTATTTCAGACCCATAATTAACAATAAAGAGTCTTGGTATTACAATTGCAACTATTGATGTTATTAGATTTCCAATTATCCCCCAAACTAAATTATTAATGCTATTTCGTTGTCTCGACATTTCTTCTTCCTTCCTGTATCTCCAAGACTCCATGCGTTGATTTTATTAGCACTTTCATCCTGTGAAATAACGATATGCCTTATACATTTAATCTTACTTCACATTGACAGAAAACCTCTCTCTATCCCAATTTATGTCTCGTTTTACAACTTTGGCCGGAACACCTGCAATTATAGTATTCGACTCCGTATACTTTTTTGTACAAATAGCTCCGCCTGCCACAACAGTATAATCCGGTATCTCTGTACCCTTTAATAACATGCATCGTAGTCCCAACCAGCAATGCTTGCCTATAACTATATCATCTGCTTGATTCAGGCGTTTGCCCCCCCCCAAATCAAGAATACTGTGTGAATCTGACGAACGAATCTGAATATCATTTGAGAACATACAATCTTCTCCTACCACGACATTTGTACCCTCATCTAGTGCAAAGTGTACAGTTTTTGTTCCCCTACCATGCATAGATGTATTTTCCCCAATAAAGATGGTGTTATTGTCTCGTTCTATGTGAAATTCTGTTGCCATAGTTGAGACATTTTTTGAAATTGTAATTTTATTATTACTGCCAACTATAAAAAAAGATGTATTTGATATCCTACAGCCACTTTCTATAATAATGTGATTGTTATTTCCTTGCATAAAAATTGTCTGTTGATCCGAGCCATTGATTTCAACGTTATCTCGTATTTCAACTCTATTCTCATTACCATGTATCACAAACTTATTATTTTGTATGGAGCAATCTATTCCACAAAATACATGATTTTTTCCATTTAATATTACCTGATTATGTCGGATTTTTATTCCACTCATATTAACAGCATTTGTTTTTCTCGGAAAACGATTATACTTTTTTATGTAAATCCTCATAATCAATGGTATTTTTTTTATTAATCGATATATTTTTTCTTTCATTTATACACCTTATTCCTTACAAATCAAATCCACCTTTTTTAACTTTTACCTCTTTATATAAAGTATCCCACTCTGCTTCTGTTTTATCGCAGAAAAGAACATTTGAAACTGGACATTCCTTCATTCTATTTCTATTCTTATCCATGTAATCATCATATGTGCCAATAATTTTTGCATTTGGTCCTACCACTACCACATTATCTGGAATATCCTTAGAAACAACCTTTCCTGCACCTACGATTACTTTATTTCCAATTCGTACATTTGGTAAAATAATGCTGCCATACCCAATAAACACATTATCTCCTATATCAACACATCCAATTTTACTATATCCCAATTCTTTCTTTGTGCTTGCATCATGCGCAAGTACAACAGAATTTGTAATTGTAACATTATTTCCAATGGTTATAAGATGTCCAAAGCAATAATCTATCTCTGCGTTGATCAGATCAACATTGTCTCCAATCTTAACACCTCGTGCTCTGCATTGTTCCACTTTTGTCATCACAGGAACTTTTTTTATTCCCAAACCATATACAATTTTTCTGCCAACTTTCTTTATTAAGCTCATGCTCTCCTCCATCTTACATTCTCTTTCAATACACAAAGTTTTTTCTCATTTCCTACCATAACACCTTGTTCTACATTCTTTGTTACAACAGTATTTGCTGCTATTATGCTTCCGTTTCCAACTATTACCCCTTTTAATATTATTGCATTGGCACCTATCCATACATGATCTCCAATGCTAACAGTTTCAGAATATTCTGCTTGATTTTCATCGTATTCAATCACATGGAAATCACTGTCAAAAACAACTGCATTTCTGGCAATCATAACATCTTCTCCCAGAATAATCTTCTTTGCACTAACTAAAGTACTGAAATTATTCATGGTAAAATACTTAGATTCTAATTCAGCATTTTTTAGAATTTCAATTGTTGATCCATAAGATATTTCGCATCCCTTTTTTGCATCCCACACCGCATTTTCTCTTAGTCTGACATATGTTTCAGTTTTTGATTTTTTTAATTTATTTACGCCAATGCAAATATTCTCATCCTCAATACGTATTTGGGATCCTTTTTCCAGATCAATTACTGCATTTTTATACGGAATGATTCTTCCTTTCCCATTTCGTTCAATACGAGAACAAAAATGATTTAGATATATATACGAAAATAACCGTATTTTTTTTAGATTCTGAATCTTTCTTTTTATTTTTTCCATCTCTTCTCCTGTTTCGTAAACTCATTTGGAAAATATCTTTTCAAATTTTCCCACTGCTCATCATTTTTACCATCCTGTGCATTTATAAACCATAGACTATCTTGACTTGTCCCATATATTGTAATTGGAAATGCTCTCCACTTATTCAGTGATGTAATCCGTGTTCCATTTTTATATGCCATAAAAGTAATCCATAAATCATCCGCAAACGGGCATAAATCCAAAAGAAGTTCTTTGTCAAAAACCCTTTGATCAAGTGAATCTGGCACAAATAAAGACCCACTTCCTGTAAAAATCTGAACTTTGTTTGAATGTTCTATTTTCTCATTTAAAAATGGATTTCTCCAAATGGATGGCTTCGAATCAAAGGAAGGATCGATTATCTGCGTTGTAATACTACAAATATCATTCGGATATTTTTTATGTAGTTTCCATAATTTCTTTATAGTATCTTTTGGATAAAACATATCATCATCAACCAAAATTACAATATCTCTTGGATATTCCTGCATTGTATAATAATATTTTTTATGACTACGCAAATCATCGCAAAACCGAATCGTCAATCCCCTTTTTTGTTGTTCCAGAAGTGCTTTCGGCAGACTGTCTATCCCGTTAAACTGTTCCTCTGCAAGCCAAAGAATAATTTCATCCGGCTTCATAGACTGTCTTAACAAGGTTTCTACTGTTATCCATAAGGTGTCTATTCTCTTTGGAAAAGATGTCAAAGATACAATAATCTTTTGCTCTCTCTTTTTCACTGTGATTCCTATTTTATCAGATGGATGCTTGATATACATCTTTTTCACAAACAAGTTGTAATATGCCTCAATATATCCAATTATTTTTTCTGCTAGTCTATGTAAAATTACAGAATTTTTTTCGTTTTTTATAACTCTTTTTGCCCAAAAATAAAGTTTATACATTCCAAATCCTCATTTCAGCCATCTGTGTTTTATGTATAGTAAATATTCCTTACTTGATGCATGACCATATCTCTTAATATCATAAAACTTTTCTTTTAAAATTGCTTTGTCATTCATAGTAATCGCATAATAAAACTGCTGCCTTGCGCAATTTTCTTTTACCCTTCTTTTACACTTTTCTTTATCACAATCACTTTCATCTATTGCTGATAATAATATCTCTGTAAAACCATCCCACCTATCCATTTCCTGAATTGCGGTCCTTTTGCTTCTAGAATGACTATCCGCATGTTCAAATACAATATAAAGTTCTTCATCTATATATCCGCATTTTGATTTACTTGCTGCCGGAACAAGTATTTGCCAATTTTGTCCATATCGTGATACAAAAATATCCCTCTTTGGATATATCTTTTCAAGTAAACTTTTCCTTATCATATAACAACCACAGCAACCATATGTCCTAAGCAAAACCAAATCTTCAAAAATATCTTCTTTCTTATCTGAAGTCTGGTCGCTAATTCTCTTTTTTTTATGGGTAGTTTCATCGAAATAAACTCCATTACTTCTAACCATTTCATACTTTGGATTTTTCTCAAGAAAATGGACTTTTTTTTCAATAGAATCTTTCGTCATTACATCATCCGAATCTGGCCATGTGAGGTACTCCCCTTTAAATAACTTCAATCCACGATTCAATGCTGCTGCCTGCCCTGCATTTTCCTGTTTTTCGTATATATATGTTATTCCTCGTTTTTCCAACCTTTCCCGATACGACAGTGCTATTTCTTCTGTCCGGTCCGTAGAACCATCATTGATAAATATCAGTTCCAGATTTGGATACGTCTGATTCAGTATAGATTCAAAATATCGTTTTAAGAATGCTTCTCCATTATAACAAGGAGTGATAATACTAACTAATGGTTTTGTCATCTTAGTTTTCCTTTTACTTTTCCCATAAAATCAAGCAAGAACGGTGATAAGTAGAACTTCAACATATATCCCTTTGTTTCATTTTCTACCTCTTTGTTCTCAGTTCCGAATGTATAATACTTTCTGTATTCTCTCTTTATATGTTTTACCATTTCTTTGTTATGCAAGATATCCTTTGCCCTCGAATATTCCCAGATCAGTGAATGCAGATACTGAATTCTTGCCTTCTCCACCAATTCGGCATATCCAAGTTTCTTAAAGAAATGAATCCTTTCTTCAAATGCGCCCAGATAATCAAGCTTTTCTATGTAAAGCTTTTTTCCTAGAATACTTTCCGGCCACTGATAATAATAATACATGGTTTTGTTTGTATATACAATCCTTTTGCACTTGCTGATGAGCTTATGACTCATATAGATATCTTCAAATATCTTTCCTTCCGGGTACTCGCATCCCTCATATAGCGATTTCTTAATCAGTTTAGCCCAGGAAGCTGCCATAATAAATGAATAATGGTGATTCTTATAGATTCGCACTAACCCTTCTCTGGCATCAAATACTTCTAACCTTTCTTTCTCTTGATGAACAAATGTATATGTTCTTTCACTCCCCTGTGTATAATTACAAATAGACATCTCTGCATTCTGTTCTATCAGGTTATGATACAGTTCTTCTACAATGCTTTCACTAACATAATCATCACTATCTATCCAGAAAATGTAAGTACCTCTTGCTTCTTTTACTCCTCTGTTTCGAACCTGGGAGATTCCATGATTCTCCTGATGTATTACTGTTATTCTATTGTCTGTTTTTGCGTATTCATCACATATTTTACCACTTCCATCTGTAGAACCATCATCAATCAATATCATCTCCAGATTGTGATAGGTCTGTTTTTGAACAGATTCAATACATGCCGCAAGGTATTTTTCTACATTGTAAATGGGAATGATGACACTCACCAATTCATTTTCTATCTTCATCTTCTCAAATCCTCTGCATATGCATTCTGGTATTCTTTGTACTCTGCCTGTCTTTGCATTAACTGACTTCGAATATCCTGTTCATGCATTCTAATCCACCGGAATGCCTCTTGTAACTGCCCGGTGTTGCTAAGTGACTGTGCCGGAATCACATACTTGTCTTCTGTTCCAAACAGATCTCTTGCAATTCCTCTTGCCTTTACAGAATATCCCACAACAAGCGTTGGCACGCAGGTTGAATAAGCTGCAATCGTCGCATGCGTTCTGGCTCCTACAAACATTCTGCACTTGCTGATAATGTACTTTTGTGCCATACAGTTATGGTCCTCTACAAGTACTACTCTGCCTGTTTCCTTATATTTTTCATATAGCTGTCTTAATGGCTTTCTGTCATCATTAGACTCCCATACGACATGTGGAATCAGTGCAATCTGACAATCAGTCTCTTTGATGATATACTCCATCAGATTCTCATAATTGGCTAATACACATCCCTTTTCTTTCTCATGTTCGATAATCAATGGGCTTAGATTGATGCCAATGGTATTTTCTTCCACAAATCCTTCTGGTAGTTCCACTTTTTCGCACGGAAGATGAAATGCCGGATCCGGCAAAAGGATAGTATTTCCATTTACTTTCTTCAAGGATTCAAAGGAAATGCTTTCTCTTGCAACAATTAAGTCAAACCTTTTGATGTCCTCTCGAATCGCTTTATCCTCTAACAGTTCCGGCTCCACCGATGTTCCCCACAACACCAGTTTCTTTGCTTTCTTTTGCATATAGTCATTGATCGGTGCATAGTTCTTCACATCGGAATAACAGTAATTATCGCCTCCGATAAATAAAGCTGCATCGATGGCTGGAAGCTCATTGATCGCCTTTTTGTGCATCAGCGCATCCATTCTGTGATAATCATGAAACAGCTTTTGTCGCAGATATGCCAGCATAAAATCCGGTGACTTCTTATTAATCTCATGCAGTTCCTGTCTGATCTCAACAAATTGGTATAACCCATAGGCTTCGTCTTCTTCCTTTTTGTAGGATAACAGAATCGGCCTGGAATCTATCTCTGTTAAAAGCTTTGCAGTTGTTCTTACAATTGCCTCGCAGCCATGGTTTTTGCTGCCGCCATGTGCATACATTACTAATTTCATTTTCATCCTCCGTGTCTGCTCATTGCCTTTTTCATCTTTAAATATAAGTACATAAGCATATAACAGTTTCTTTTATATAGTCCTATAAATATCTTCTGCAAACCGCTGCACTTTGGGTATACCACAGGAACAAGTTGCTTCAAACGTTTTGCTGTTGTACGAATCTCTCTATATCGTACCTGTTTCTGATTCAGAAAAATCGTATAGACATATCCTGTCATCCGCTCCAGATACATGGCTTCATTTTCTTTATGAAAACACTTTTTATCTTCGAGGAACTGTCTTGTTTTTCTCTGAATCTCTATCTGTGTAAAAAAGTCAATCTTGCTGTCATCCAGTACAATTGCCGAATTCTCCGTTTCCTGAATATAATAATATCCAGTTGCCTTTGTAAAGTAGATACTCTCAATCTTTGCATAAATCTTTAAAAAGAAATCATAGTCTTCAGCGAGACGGATATTCTCGTCGAATCGGATCTGATATTGTGTAACAATCGAACGCTTCACCATTTTTCCCGCAACAAATCCATAGATCCCTGTTGTCAGCTGCTCCTTGTAAAAACAAGGTGCTATCTTCTCCATTCGCTGTTCTTTCTCTAATTCCGGTACTACAGAAGCTAACGCCTTTCCAGCCTTATCTACCTTGGTCAAGCCGCCTATGATCATATCATAAGGCTCTATGTAGAGATTTTCCAGATAATCTGCTGCCAGATAATCATCTCCATCCACAAATGTAAGATATTCACCCTGTGCTTTATCAACTCCGATATTCCTTGCATGTGATACTCCACCATTTTCTGTGGATATAACATGGATTCTTGGATCCTCGAATATCCTGCACACCGCAAGCGAATCATCCGTTGAACCGTCATCTATGATAAGCATCTCCCAATCTTTGAATGTCTGGTTCAGGATGGATTCAATCGCCTTCTTTATGTATTTTTCTTTGTTATATACTGGCATGATAATTGATATCTTACACATTGTTTCTCTCCTCTATCCAATCAGTATAGAATAAAGCTTCTTCCACTTGTGTTTCATTAGCATCACTTGTAGTTTTAATTTCCATGACCATTCTTTTGGAAATGAAAACTTTGCAAAAGCCTCCTTTAGCTCCTGCGAATTAAGAATACGCTTTCTGATTTCCATCTGCTTTTCTTTTGATTCACCGCTTTGTCCAACCTGACCCATGCAATTACAGGCATAGAAAATCATATGCAGCTTTAACTGCCTCTGGAAATCATATTCCGAAACAGAATCAAAAAACTGATGCAGGTGTCTGTTCATCGTGCAGTAGACATTCCATGCTCCCGGACGGTACGCCGTCGTAATCGTTCCTGGATTATTATAATAGTGGTAAAGTCCTTCGCCCTTCAGATAATAAAAGCTGTCTGCATAATATCCAGCAAATGCACTGAAAATATTATCCTCAGACCATCTCACTTCTTCATCAAAAGTCAGCTGATGCTCTTTTAGAAATTCTGTTCGGTATAGACAATGGCACACAGATAAGAGCGGACCATATTCCAGATTCTCTCCCATAATCAGTTGCGGAAATATCTTTTCTCTAATCGCTGCTTTATCATATCGCCCTTCTTGTATATCCAGTGTTTTCAAATGCTGATTGCCTTCGTCTAACACACGGATGTAATCTGACATGACAAAATCTACCTTTTCTGACGTGATTACCTGATACATTCTCTCATACATGTGAATATCTACATCATCATCAGAGTCAACAAAGCCGACATACTCACCCTTTGCCTCTGATAATCCTGCATTACGCGCACTGCTGAGTCCGCCGTTTTTCTTATGTACCACACGTATATTTTCATATTTGTTACGATATTCATCGCATAATCCAGGACAGCTGTCTGGTGAACCATCATCTACCAAAATGATTTCTATATCTTTATATGTTTGATTAACCAGACTTTTTACACACCTGTCCAAATATTTTTCTACCTTATATACCGGAACAACTACACTGACTAGTGTCTTATTCTTCCTATTATCTAAGCAGCTCATATAATTTCTCTACTTCCTTTTGATTGCTGTAATCCCGCCTTCTGCATGCTTCACTAAGACTTTGCATCTTCTTTGGATCATCTAATAGTTTAGCAATGCCATCGGCACAGCCTTCATTATCCATTGGTACAACTACACCATCCACACCATCTTCTAACTGACTGCCTGATGTAGGATAAGCTGTAATTACAACCGGCTTTGCAAACATCTGTGCTTCTCTGACTGTAACGCTTTTCCCTTCGTACCTGCTTGGCTGCACATACAAGTCACATGCTTTAATATACGGATATGGATTCTCTTTTTTCCCCAGAAGAATGACATACTCTTCCATCCTTTCTTCGGCTATCTTCTGTCGAATCAATTCTTCATCTCCGCCAAATCCGATAATGTACCATTTTACTTTGAATCCCTTTTTTAACAGACAAGAACAAATAGCTGGTACATTATCAAAATTCTTAGCAGTGCAGTAACGCCCTATCGAGAGAAAACGAAAGCCATCTTTTATGACCGGCATTTCTTTTGTTACATCCAGTTCCATTGCCTGCCTTTTTATCAAACGTTCTGGCAAGATATTTTCAATCAAAATTAATTTACTTCTTAAACTTGGACAGACCTCCAAAAAACTTTTGGAAACTTCCTCTGATATTGATGCAATATAATCATATTTCCCCCACATTACTGTTTCTGAAGGAATATTAATCTGCACTTTTTTATAGTCTGTATGTATCCATGCAATTTTCTTCTTTGCCCTCACCTTTTCTGCCACAAAATAATGTGGCGTTAGGAAGCTGATTGCCAAATCATATTCTACAGTTGGATTTATTTTAGGCATATATCTTTTTATATATTTATGACTATACTCTAACGCAACAGCACTATCCTTATACTGATGTTTTTTATTATATCTAGCTGCTTTTATCTTGGCATACAACCTTACTCCTGTCAGCCAAAAATGTCCCTCTCGCAATGTATCTTTCATCGGTCTGGCAAGCACTGTGTACGCTGCTACTTTTGGCAGGACATGTACATATTCTGGTATATATTCTAATAATTCGCCTTCATGACGCAATAAAAACAAATCAATTTTATATCGTTTTGGATCTAATACATTTAAAAGTCCAAGCAAGCTACGTTCTGCTCCCCCCAACTCCATCGCATGCGATACAATTAATATTCGCTTCATTTAGCAGACCTCCCGAAGAACTTTAACACTCGATGTAGCGGCTTTGTTAACTTGCTTCGCATAACAGTTTTCTTATCCATCCAGCTCTTTGCATACCAGTGAATGGAATAAGTTTGTTTTGTCTTATATAATCGTCCTGTTGGATCATCATATGGGTTAAAACATTCAATCGGATAAATCACTGCATTTTCCACCTTTTGTTTTTCTCCATTTGGAACCATCCCCAGTTTTGTTAATGCCTGTGTATTTAAAATAGGACAACCTATCGTTCTCTTCGTCCCATCTAAGAGCGAATCATATTCTTTAATCATCGCTTCTACAATTGCATTTCCTGCTTCTGCTCCAAATCCAAGGCCTGTATTGATATAATCCTTTGTTTCAAATCCAAAAAACGCCTGATTTTCTAGCAATTCATCAATGGGACGAACCACTTCCACATCCACATCGAAGTAAATCCCGCCCTCTTTATAAACAATTAAGAGTCTTAAATAATCACTCAAAAAAGCAAACCGCTTATTGTCATATGTATATGTCGTATACGGATTCTGATACACATCGATATTATCTTCATTCCATTCGATAATTTCAAAGTCCGGACAATATTTTTTCCAGCTTGCGATGCATTTCTTTGCTTTCTCTGGAAGTTCTTTTCTTCCAAACCAGCAGTAATGAATTTTCTTTGGTATCATACTAACCTCCATGTTATACGCGAAAGTTCACATATCCTTCTGTTGCATTGTCACGGTGATGTATTGTGGCCGGATTACCTATCACAATAGAATGTGATGGGACATTCACATTGACATAACTATTGGGTGCAATCAATACATCATCCCCGATTTCAATATTTCCAACTACTGTTGCATTGATTCCGACAAATACACAGTCTCCAATTTTCGGTACACCTGCATTTCCTCTATTAGTACGGCCAATTGTACACCCTTTATGCAGATTTACATTCTGTCCCATTTGTACGCCTTCTGCTACTGTAATATTATATGGATGACCCAAATAAAGCCCTTTTCCTATAGTGGCTTTGGTCGAAATCTCCAGTCCAAATTTTCTAGACATTCTATATAGTATATATCTTCGAAAAAAGGTTGATTTTTGCTGACATTTTCGATACCAATACATAAATGCCAAATGATGAAAAAGAAAAAGGGTTTTTAAACATCTTAAACCTGTATGTTCTCCTTCACCTGTCATTCTATAATAATCAGCGTACTGACACTGTTTTCGCTCCTGCTTATTCATATTGATTCCTTTCATGCATTTATATCATTCCCATATTAATAATACTATAAAAATAAAATCCAAGATAACCTAGAACAGCCGCTCCCGTAATAAATTGTTTTGATTTTTCATTAAACATATTTTTTAACTCCCATGGCAACAGAATGTAACTATATAGGGAAAAATAAATAGGAAGTCTTCCTATAAAGATACCAGATGTAAACATTGACACAACATAGATTGCTGTCGATATAATAGACATGTTCGTGCAAAAATTAATACACGGATTGTTTGCTTCATCCAGATATCTTTTACCTATAAATGAAAGAATCGCCGGTACTGCATAAACCAATACCCTGAATATATTCGTTCCATCATCCTGCCAGCTCTGCCAGTCAGAAACAACATTTGTATACTGTGTATCTGCAAGCACAGAATCCAACAGGTTCGTAAAACTTCCTATAAACGTAACAGCTACGATTGTTGCCATTATAACAAGAATAGTTTTCTTATTCCATGCCTTTCCCTGCGCCACAAAAAGAAACGGTATCACAATCAGTGCACTACCATGGAACCGGGAAGCTAATAAGATTAGCAAAATAGCAACTATATATTTCTTTTTCAGAATCAGTCCAAAACATGCAAAGGTAATGGTCACTGCCATAAATTGTCTAATTCCGTTGAACATCCAGGATATATAATCCGTCGATGCAATAAATAAAAAGAAAGTAAAGAGAAATTCTGGCGAATACTTACGGTATACAAGAATCAATAATGTTGCCTGAATCAATGCCAAAATAATAAAATAAATTTCCGGCTTATTGCCAATCAGGCATTTTATTACCGCTGAAAAACAGAAAAATGCCTTATCTTTTTTTACTCCCTGCATATAAGTTTCTATTCCACCAAAATCACTTGGCATATCATAAAAACTAGAGATATACATGGATGTATCTCCTACATTTCCTCTATATCCACACCAGATAATCAGTGGAACAAATATCAAAAATGCCCACACCACATAATAGCGCTCTACTTTTTCTCCACAGACCACTTCTGGTCTTTTCACATTTATGAACATGGCTGCAATTCCTAATATTACAATCCACACCAGTATCAAAATATAATTTGACATCTTTTGTCCTCTATATCCTCTTTGCCTTATATCTCACATACGCCGTCCATAACCACCCAAAAGGTGTACACAAAACAGTTAATAGCTTTTTGGGCGATTCTTTTATGTATTTTCTGTTTCCTGCAATCTGACTGCTTGAACAATAATGAATACAGTCTATGATTAATCTTTTCGTTGATTTTGGATATTGCATCGATACCTTCCTAAGAAATGCAAATCCATTTGGATTCTTTAAGTATTGTTTCCACATCGTTCCGCTTGACCCATCAGCCTGATACTCCACATCACACAATACTTCATTCATTACAAATAATTTGTATTTTTGATCGACTAACGTGTATTTATATACCAGTCCTACGTATTTTTCTCCCTCAAATACCGGATACGGTGGCACACTGTTTATTACATCTGTGCGGTAAACAAGTTTCTTATCCCCTTGTCCCCCTGCTGCATAATAGTCACCAAGTGTCGTCTCTTTCAGGTGCTCTGGAAATCCTTTTCCTATGATATTTCCCTTAAAGTCTGCATCTAGTCCGATTAATCCGGCATAGTTTTTGTCTCTTACCTTTTCCCAGGTATCTATGATTTTCTTCACAGCCCCGTCAGCCATACAGTCATCTGAATCGATGCAGACATTCAGCTCAGTATCGATATTTTCATAAGCTACATTATGCGCCGTATGCATCCCGCCATTTTCTTTATAGATATATCTGATTTCAAACGTTTTTTCCTGTTGCTGCCACTCTTTTACCAATTTTGCTGTCTGATCTTTCGATCCATCATCTACAATCAGCCAGACGAAATCTTTGCATGACTGCTTCTGTAAGCTTTCATAGGTTCTTGGCAGCGTATGCGCCCGGTTGTATGCCGGAGTAAAAACTGTAAGTGTTGCCATTCTTATTCTCCACTGTGTGCAATATAATAGTTTTGCAGCCATTTTGCTGCCTCTTCAATATCATAACCATGAGACTTAATCTCATCGTAATGATCCGTTCGCGTGTTCTTTGCCCTCCTTAAGATATGTTCTGCCCATATCTTAGGACTATCGGTCAATTTTTGTGTCGTTACAAGATTAGTTGTAATAATGCATTCTTCCGGAACCTGGTCTGATATGATACATGGCAGGCCTGCTGCCTGTGCTTCGACCATAGTAACCGGCAATCCTTCATACAAAGATGGAAATACAAATACATCCATTGCCTGCATCAGTTCCTCTACATCTGTTCTGACACCCGCAAAGATGATATGATCTGCAATACCAAGCTCTCTGGCTTTTTCTTGTATTTCCTTTTTCCCATCTCCGTCTCCGACTAAAAGCAATCTGGCAGATGGATTTATTTTCTGTATCTCATAGAAAATATCTATTAGAAACGTGTGATTCTTTTGTGGATTGAATCTTCCCACATGTCCAACCAAAAGTTCATCAGAAATATTCCATTCATTTCTTATTTTTTCTGCAACAGAAGGTTTGTACTGGTATCTCTTTACTTCCACCGCATTTGCCATAACATGATACTGTTTTCCTCCAAACATCCAATCCCCCGCATCTTTTCCACATGCAAAAAGTGCAGTTGCAAATGCAGGAATCTTCTTCATGTAATGCAGCTTAATCAGATACTTTAGATTCTTGTCCTGATTGCTGTTGTGGCTGTGAGCAATCCGTACCGGCACTCCACACTCCTTCGCCACTTTTAAGGCAACTGAACTCAAACAGTCCTGGTGTACATGCACGATTCGATATTCCGGGTGTTCCTTAAAAAAAGCACGCAGCTCGTTCTGATACGATTTACTCCACGGTACCAGTCTGGATACATGATGAATTTTTCCACCAAGCGATAAGATTTCTGCATCATAATCCGCCTCGAAATCTCTGTGAACGAGGAAATCAAACTGTACCTTTGTGCGGTCAATATGACGATAGTAGTTCATAAGCATCGTTTCCAAACCACCTCGTCCCATATAGGTTACGATATGTAATACTCTGATTGGCTGCATCTCTACTCCTTCACTTTCGCCACCGTCATCTTCAACACTTCATCCTTCGCAAACTCTCTTGCCATCTTATCTCTTGCGCATTTGCCCATTTCTTCTCGGTCGGCGCGGCTCTTATGATAGATTTCATTCATCTTCTGGTACAGAGAATGTGCATTTTTCACCTGACAGAGGTATCCGGTTGTGCCGTCTTCCACGCTTTCCATACAGCCTGGAATTTTGCTTGTAACAACCGGTCTGCCGGTGGATGCTGCTTCTAGCAGGACATTTGACATGCCTTCATGATAACTTGGAAGGACGATGCAGTCTGCTGCTTTATAATACGGTCTCGGGTCTTCTTTGAATCCATGAAAGACTGCGATGCCGTCTTCTACTAACTTCTCTACTTCACCCTTATATTCGTCTTCGAAGAATCCGACAATGTCAAGAACGACTTTCCCGCCATATTCCTCGTGTAACTTGCGAATGGCGTAGAAGAGCTCGTCTATGCCCTTTTCCTTCATGATTCGGCCCAGATACAGGAAGTGAAATGCTTCATTTTCCGGATAGGCTTCGTACTGATAGAAGTCGAGAGTGATGCCGGCTCCGGAAAGGATCGTCTGCTGCTTTTCCGGAGTGATCTTCTTTTCCCGGAAGAGTGCTGCATTTCGCTCATTTTCAAAGAATACGGTCTTTGCGCCCTTTAAAGCAGTGCGGTACATCATGGTTACGACCTGGGAAAGTCCCGGCTTTTCAAATGCGGTGCCAAGTCCCTGTACATTTACGCAATATGGAATGTGCAGGCGTCTGCACGCATAACCGGCATAAACATTTGGCTTAATCGAATAAGTGATGACCATGTCCGGCTTTTCTTTCTTTAACATGGCACGGTACTGCTTATATAAACGCAGATCTGTCATCGGATTGATGCCGCGTCGGTCAACCGGAGTCTCGATCATATGGCATCCCATATCGGCAAAGTCTTTCTCGTGGCCGACAAATGGAGTGCTGATATAGACCTCTGCATCTTCCATCAGCATCTGTATGAGTTCTCTTCGGAACTGCCACAGCATATAAGAATGATTCGTGATAATCACTACTTTTTTATTTTTCTTTTCTCGCTCCATTGTTCCTGTTCCACCTTCTACAACGCCGCTTCCACGGAGTACGGAAAAAATGGTGCCAAAGACGCACCGGATGTCCATCGCAAGTCCTGCTTTGCTTACGTACTCTCCGTCAAGCTTTGCTTTTACGTCTATCTCGAGTTCGTCACGTCCATTGATCTGCGCCCAGCCGGTAAGGCCCGGCTTCACATCATTTGCACCATATTTGTCTCTCTCTGCAATTAAGTCCGTCTGATTCCACAGTGCCGGTCTTGGTCCGACGACTGCCATATCGCCTCTTGCAATGTTGTAGAGCTGAGGCAGTTCATCTAAAGAAGATTTACGCAGGAAACGACCCACCTTTGTGATATACTGCTCCGGGTTATCCAAAAGATGCGTCGGTATGTCATGCGGAGTGTCAAGCCGCATGGAACGAAACTTATATAACTTGAAATATGACTTATGAACACCGACTCTCTTTTGTGAAAAGAATACCGGTGCCCGTAAGCCATCTTCCAACTTAATAGCTGCCGCTATCGCCAGAAATACCGGCGACAGCACAACCATTCCCACTGAGCCCAGGATCATATCTACCATGCTCTTAGTTTTTAAATAATTTTTCTGCCTTGCGGACAGTTTTGTAACATTTTTCATAAGTAACCCCCTCATACTCAGGTTGTTTCTTTTCCTCAAATTCTATAGTTTCTCACTCTAGTTTTATATCGTACCACTATTCACATGATTTGGCAATCAGTTCTCTTTCGTCTCTGTAAATACCTCTTTTTGATTTACCGCACCTGTCTCTTCTTCCGGTTCATCAAACTGTTTTTCATAGCGGCTGTAATGTCTATATCCGCCATAACGACCATATCTTCCATATCTTCCATAACGATAGCGTCCATAGTATCCATAACCATATCCATATCCACCACCCGTAGAGCGGTCGCGGTTTAATACATAACCCAGCATATGGATTCCACTCATCGAAATGTTCTCCACACCCATACGAATCTGGCGCATCTTTGCATAATCATAGCGGATCACATAGACTGCAGCATCCAGATATCTTGCAAGTACCGGCGCATCTGCAAGCATCTCAGAAGGAGCCGTATCAAATATTACAAGGTCTGCTTTCTTCTTTAAAATGGAAATGAGTCTCTCCATCTGCTTACTCTCAAGCAGGTCGGAAGAACTTCCTTCTGTCGTTTTGCCATACAGAATCTGCAAAGATCCCGGGCACTTCTCAAGTTCTATCGTTGTCATTGCTTCACTGATCTTCACCTTACCTTGAAGCACCGCCTGAAGTCCGGGAAATTCTCCTTCCTGATTCATGGCTTTTGCAACAGATGGTCTTCTCATATCACAATCTACAAGTATGACATTTTTCCCTAGTTTTGCCTCTATGATTGCCAGATTCACAGAAAATGCCGTCTTTCCTTCTTCCGGCACAGAGCTGGTGACCAAAAGCGTCTTAAACTCCTCTTCCTCCATCTGTTTCATTACCTTAATTCCGACCTTTCTGAACGCTTCCAGATATCCCTGCGGAATTCTTTTATTTAATACATTGACTGAATTATAAAAACTTTCTTTATTTCTCTTCTTTACATGTACTTCCGGCAATGTTCCAAGATCAACCAGATTCAAATGGGTCTTAATCTCCTTACCTGTCTTCACGGTACGTCTGGTAAGTACATAAAGAAACAGAATCACAAGACCAATAATGGCACCCTTAAGTGCCCCTCTCTTCCAGGAAGAAGAAATGACTCCCTGCTTTGTCGTATCATCCGGAACACCTGTTTCATCCAGGATCTTCAGAGTCGTATTTCCAAGTACGAACTGTGCCACTTCCGGATAATTTTTAATGACTGACTTTAATGTCTTATAGGAAAGTTCTGCATTCGTACCGGAAACAGATATCGTAAGCATATTCGTTCCCTCTTCCGCCTTAACAGAAATGGATCCTGGAACAGAGTCCAGCTTCATATCCTTTGCTACCACATCTTTTAGCACACCACTTGTCAGTATGTATGGGAAAACATCCGCCATCTGCTGTGCAGACGCATTGTTCTGGTAAGCCGGACTTCCATCAATTGTCGTTACTGCCACCGTCGCTGATGCCGTATAGACAGGGGTATAATTCTTTCTTGCTTTGATATAACTATTCAGTCCAAAAATCAATGCGAGAACCAAAACCAGCCACCACATTTTCTTGATTCCATATTGGAAACTGCGAAGGAATTCAATCAGATCAATCTTCTCGATTTCACCCTGTTGCTCCTTCCCAGATTTTTCTCTCATCTCATCCATGTCTGCTATACCTCTTTATTATTCGTATATTTCCCATAACGTCCATATCGCCCATATCTGCTGTAATGATCTCCCACCGGGCTGTCCGCGATACTCTGAAACGTCATGACACCATTTAAAACAACTCCAAGTACCTTGGTATGATTGTCACGGAAATCATCCATCATCTCGTTGATATCTTCTGCAAGTGTAACGTTCTGTCTGGCAACGACCATGACGGCATCTGCATGCTGTGCAAAAATCTGTGCATCTCCGATCATTCCAGATGGTGGTGTATCGATAATGACGTAATCCACAATCTTACTGCAGGCTTCTATAAGAACCGGAAGCTGTCTGTTTCCAAGCATCTCTGTAGAAGCAGAATAGGACACCTTTCCACCTATAAATCCAAGCCGCTTACGCTCCGTATTTAACAAAATGTTATTGGCACCTGTTCTGCCATTTAAGAACTCTCCAAGCTCATTTTCTTTTTTCGGACTCATTCCCAATAACAGATACTGTGCAGGGCATCTGATATCGCCATCAAACAAAATGACTCTCTTGCCTTTTTTCGCAAGTGTGATTGCAAGATTCCCTGCCACGGATGACTTTCCTTCATTCTCACAGACACTCGTAACTACCAGGACCTTACCGTTGATCTTTGACATATGGTATTCCACCCTGGCCGCAAGCATCTTAAAACTTTCCACGAACCTAAAGCTTGCCAGAGGATTATCCACCAGAACTGCCTTCTTCCGGTGCTTGATCCATTCCTTTATCGTCTTATACTTCCATTCATAACTAATCGCTCCAAGACTTCTGGCATCGAGCTTTTTCTCTACTTCTCTTTCCTGCTTCACCGTATTATGCATATAAGACCAGATAGCAAATAACAGTATGCAGACAGCCATTCCCAGGAAGAATCCCTTCTTTGCCATCTCACCGTTCTGTTGTGGATTGACCGGTGAATACGGAATCTTCGGATCTTCCAAAACATCAAGCACTGTCGTTCCAACTGTATAATAAGAAATGCTGGTGTAGTTGTCCATCACCGTTTTGATAATATCAATCGAATCCTTTGGCGAATGTGCAGTAACAGAAAGGGTCAGCATATTCGTTCCCTTTACAACATTGGCACTGATATCCGCATCAAGCTTATCCATATCCAATTTTTCACAGATTGTCTTCTTCATAATCGTACTTTCCAGAATCTTCTGGAATGTTTCTGCCATCGAATTGGCAGAAGAAAGATTATTGTATGCATTGGCATTCTCTCTGGATGTGATAACAAATGTTGCCTGTGTACGATAATTCGGAACATATATCATGCTGCTTGCCACATAAAAAAGCATTGCACCGGCCAGCGCTCCAAACAGGATGACCCACCAGTTTTTTAAAATATCACAAACCAATGAAATCGGTTCAAATTCTGTCTCCGTCTGTGCGGATGCATTCTCCCGATTATTTTCCATCTTCATTTCCCTCCACAACTACAAACATCTTTGTCACAGCCGTCGGAATTCCATCTCCGGTATACGAAAATTCTACCGGATATACTCCAGGCTCATTGTAATCCACCTTCGAATTCACACTAATCGACTCCATAACACTGGGATCTTCATTATACTGTGTAATCATCCCATTCTGTTCCAGTCCGACCACATAACACATCGGATCTATCATATTTCCAACAGTTGTATAAACAATATACTCCGATAACGCCGGATATTGCTTTATACTTTCATTCTCATTATCCGTAATCGTAATCTCAAACGATACCGAACAGACATCTCCCGCACTGTTGCTTACCTGTGCCGTAACCGGATAATCTCCCGGCTGCGGATTATACAGGCTGTCATTCATTGAAAGCTTCACCTGGCTGGTCAGGTCTCCATCGAGACAGTCTGTTGCACTCAGATAAGATACAAAGTCTGTATTCGCCGCTTCTGCCGCGCTACATCTTGGTGCATGAAGCATCTTAATCCGTGGTGGCGTATAATCATTATATTTCACCGTTCTTTTTAACGTTCCCATCTGGTTCGATTTATCAAAAACGACATAAGTGACCGTGCGTTCATTACCCGAAATAAAATGAGAGATAGAAGAAATACGAACTTCCTTCGTCAAATCCCCATCCCTGTTATCCGTAGCCTTAATTCCCTTCATCAGTGCCTCTTCCTGATTCTCATTGACACTGAGTACAAGCTCATCCTCACTACAGGTAATCACCGGAGGCACATGGTCTTCCACCATCTTTTCCTTTATTAAAAATCCAACGAATACCGCACATGCCAACACAAATATCAGACATATGGCTCTTCTCAATCTAATCATGTTTTCTCCTTTAATCAAAATAGTATGGTAAAAATGGAAGCGGCTCCAATTCAAGTACCGGCTTATCCTGACAGATTCTGCCGGGATTGTCTCGAAACAGCACATCCAGATGCCGCTTTGAACAACATTCACTAAGTGCTTCATACGCATCCATCAAAAAAGGCGTCCGCTCCACCGCGCTGTGTGCATCACTTGCCACAACCGATACCAGATGGTGACGAAGCAGGCGGTATGACGTCTCCCTTGCCGACTCACCAAACCGTCCAAGAAAACTCCCCTTATTGACCTGAATGGCATATCCCTTCTTCCTCCACTGATATACAATCTGCGGATCATCCTGCACAAAATAATAACGCTCCGCATGCGCAATCACAGGCTTTGCACCAACTTCCCTTACCTTACCAAGAAGCCTCGTTGCAAAGTCCGGATCCTCATCAAATGCAAACTCCATCAGAATATAATGGCTCTGATTGATCGTCATCACCTTTCCATCTGCCATCTGCCGTGGCAGATCCTCTGTAGAAAATGCCTCCATCCCCGGAAAAAGCCTGATTGGAATCTTCTCTTCCTTAATCGCCCTTGCGGCCTGATTAAACGTATTCACATAATGCTCTCCAAATGCATTATCATACAGTCCCGGAATATTAAAATGCGGTGTTGCCACAATTTCTGTTACCCCGCTCATAGCAGCCAGCCTTGCCATCTCTATCGTATCTAAAATATCTACTGCTCCATCATCCATACCCGGCAGGATATGCGTATGTATATCAATCATTTTACCACTCTATACCTTAAAAATCCATTGCCATTTTTGCAGCTTCCTCTTCCGAAAGCTCTGTCACCCTGGTATCCATCACCCGGTATACCCGTCTGCACATATTTAACACACTTGGTCTGTGCGTTGTAACAATACATGTTTTGTTTGGTTTCTGTGTCATAATATTGCGAAGCACCCTGCGCTCCGTCTCCACATCCAGTGCGGAAGTAGCCTCATCCAACAGCAGCACCGGCGCATCTCTTAAGAGTGCCCTTGCAATCGACAGCCTCTGTGCCTGCCCTTCCGACAGTCCACGGCCACGCTCGCCCACATTGCTATTTATCGTGTCCGGACGCTTCTTCACAAAGTCCCACGCACACGCAATCTCCAATGCTTCTATCATCTCTTCCTCTGTCGCATCTTCCTTTACCATCCGCAGATTCTCTGCGATGGTTCCCGACAGAATCGTATTGCCCTGCGGAACATATGCAAACAGGTGTCTCGTCTCTGCATTTAGTACCACTTCCATGCCGCCTGCCGCAGACATCACTGCCTGCCCGCTCTGTGGATGAATCAGCCCCAGAAACATACGGATTAATGTTGTCTTCCCCTCTCCGGAAGGACCCACCAGTGCAACAATCTCACCCGGCTTTGCCTCAAACGAAGAATCTGTGATCACACGCTCTTCCTTCACATAAGAAAAATCCACATCCCGCAAAGAAATGGAAAATCCATCTGCCGCATACGCATCAAGCACCGAACTCTCTGTAATATGTACTTCCTTCGGAAGCTCCACAAGCTCACGAATACGGTGCGCCGATACTGAACTATTTAAAAATGTCGGAACGATCGTCACCAGATTATTAAATGCCGCCGACAGATTGCTTCTCTGCTGCAAAAACAATGTCATCGTACCATATGTAATATCATGCGTCCACAACCGGAACAGACAATATCCAAATGCAATAAACTGCACGACCATTCCAATTCCCTGCAGAACTACATTCGTCTTAATCGTAAAATAATTATACTTCAGGCTGTCATCCCGAAACCGCTTCTGCCACCATCTCATCTTCTTACTATAATGCGGCGTAATACCAAAAGATTTGATCGTATCAAAGTTATAAAACGTCTCGACCTCAAATCCCATCAGCTTACTGCTCGTCTCGAGCACCTTCTGGCTAAAGTCCCTCTGCTTCTTCAACACCGTCCGTGACAGCAGAAGAAGAAACGGCGCACTGCCAAGCGCAATCAGAGCCATCACCCAGTCATAATGCAGAATGACCATAAATGTCGCCGCCAGCTTATAAAGTGCAATGATAATCGTCGGAAGCCAGCTGATGGCATTGCTGCTGATCGTACGAATATCGCCATTAAAACGATTCAGAATGTCTCCATTGCTATACTTACTGATCTCCATCCAGTCCGCATCAATAATCTTATCAAAAATATCCGCCTGAATATCATTGTTAATATCAATACTAAGCTTCGTGGAAACCCGGTTGATCAGGCTCTCAAACAACAGGCTGAACACCTGTCCGCCAACCATCACAAGAAACAGCACCGCAAGCTTACTCGTCTGATAACCCGTAATGATATCAATCAGATACTTACTCGCCACACTGCTCGCAAGTCCAAACGACGTACTTAAGATTCCCAGCACAACATAAAACAGAATCGCTCCCTTATACCTTGCGCTATACCCAAGAATCCATCTCCAGTCCTCTAAAATCTCCGAAAATGTACCATCTTTCCATCGTTTCTTTAATATTCTGACCGATTCAAAATGTGTCTTCTTCTCTCTCATGATCTGCCTCCTCTAAAAAGAAGCTTCGTATAAAGAGCCATCACCGGTCTTCGAAGTGGAATCATATGCAGCCACACATGACGAAAGAACTCCCACCAGAAGTCCCCCGGCTGTATCGTCTTTCCCTTTCTTATGACTTTCGTCACAACCGCAAATATCTGTTCCCCTGCGACCGGTCCCTCGATCATACACTGCGCATCACCCACGATATAATACCCATCCGGCTTCACATGGTGAATCCTGTGCATGATATACTGTCCGTTTCTTCTTTTAAAGAACACCATATCGCCCTTCTTCAGTTTTGCCTCCGGCTTCCGAAAGAAGATCGTATCACGCTCATGAATCAGAAATGGCGCCATACTATTCCCTGCAATCCGCATGCTGACTTCCCGTCCATCATCCGTCAATTGCTTCAGAACCGACACATATTCTCTTGTATCTATCACCTTCATATATCTGTCCCCTAATCTATCACATGATACTTCCGAAGAAGTTCCACACGTTTATTTCCAATCTCTAAACTACTCTGATCCTCTGTATGCTTCCTGTCTGCCGCATATCCAAACAGCCGCATCACCCATGCTGCCGGAAGCAGCCACGGATACTTACAGAGCCACACATAATGCCCCTTCATATAAGAAACACCCGGAAACAACGATGACCAAACCGACGACGCCGTCGCCTTTTTGCCTCTCCTAGCAGCTTCCAGCGTCATATTCGCGCTGTGCCTTCTCGCCATCGTGCTCCCGCCATACACACCGCCTTCCAGCAGATCCACAAGAAGCGGCATACAGTCTACACGTTCCTGCGTATAATCCACATATCCGGTTTTCTCCCAGGAGCATCCCAGATACTCTCTGCCAATCTTTGCCAGAGCACTGAAAAATGTATCCATCCGAAGCTGTGCAAGCTTATCCTGAATCTCTCTCCAGTCAATCCGCGTCGTGTAATGCTTTGCCATCATCACCATATCACAGACCTGTCTGATCCCAAATCCACTATGTAAAAAATGCTTAAAGCTATGGCAGATCAGATAAAACATATGGTCCGTCGGCGAGAGTGTCTTAATATCCACTCCCTCAATCTGCTCACAAATGCATCGGTCAAACGCCCCTGCAAATTCCTGATTCAGATGACCATATGCACCCTCGCCTTCTGCAAACAACGAAAAGTGAAGCTCTATGTATACCTGATTTATCGGATTCCGATATGGAATCTCATACGGCAGATTATTAAGATCCAGCGCCTGCCTCTGATATCCTTCCTCTAACAAAATGCGGTCAAATGTCTCAAACTCTTCCTTCCTAAGCAGCAGATCTTCATCCGCTGATATCCGAAAGTCCGGCTTTTCATAAAAAGACCGGCAAATCAGCCCCTTCACAACCAGCGGATGTACTCCTTCCTTCTGAAGCTTCTGATACAGCTCCAGAAAACCAGCCGTCCTTTGCACCTGCAGCATCACCTCCGCAATCGCACTCTTCTTCCACCTCGCAGCAAGTGGCGCATTCTCCTCTAAAAGAAGCACCGCATCTCTCCGGATCATCTCATATATAATTGCTAAAATCTTATGCATCGCAGCAAGGTCACACAGCTCCTTTAGCTGTGAAAACCTTTCCGGAAGATGGTATTCCTCATCCCCCTGCATAAAGCACCGAAGTGCCTGTAACAGCTCTTTTTGTGTATTCGTCATCGTACCCCTGTTTCCCGTTTCTGGTATTCTTTCTCCATCTCTTCTAGGAACACCTCTGTCTGCCGGCACAAATACTCCGGCTTCTTATAACTGCATCCGCCCCCTTCGGCAATCGTAAGCGCCCCGCACATCATACACGCAAAACGCTTCTTGCAGTTCTTGCATTCCGATGGCAGCAAAATCTCATCCGTCGCCTGATAGATTGACTTCCATGCATCCGAAAAGCCAATCTCAAATGGTCTGGCTACCGGCTCATTCATCATGCCGCAAGGCGTCATTCGTCCGTCCCATGTCATCCAGAACGACGACCGTCCCGCCATACATCCCATCTTCTCATCCGGAGTACGCTCACACTCTTCCTCACCGCCCATAAAGTCATCTCTTCCTTCATGGAGTGCCTTCAATCGAATCTCAAACTCCTCCTTAGACAGGCGGTACTTATCCGCCATCGCTCTCGCCTTTCCAGCCTCTTCTGCTGTAAAACGCACCTCATCATCCGTCACGCCGTTCTTCGCACTACGTACCGGCGGGAACATATAAGTAGCCGCATTCACCTGGATCTCCCTTCTCTTACCAAATGCAAAAATATCCTCCATATCATCCAGATTGTACTTCGTAAAGCTCGCATTGATATTCACAAAAATGCCCGCATCGTGCATCAGATCAATCGCCTTCGTAGCTGCATCATATCCGGTTGGATGTCCACACAGCTTTTTATAAGTCTCATTTCCACCACCATAAAGTGTCACATTCACCTTCATCGGCGGATCCTTCTTTAACCACTCCACGGTCTCCTCATCAATCAATGTCGCATTCGTATTAATCGAGATGAGTAGCCCCAGCTTCTTTAACTCTGTATAAATCTGTCTAAAATCTTTTCTAAGAAATGGTTCCCCGCCAGTCAGCAGCAAGAAGAGCATTCCCTCTTTTGCACAGGCTTTTCCCATCTCAATCCATTCTTCTGCTGTATACTCTCTTCCCCTCGCCCGCATCTCTGCTTCACTCATTCGAATGTAACACATCCTGCAATTCATATTGCATCTCGGTGTCAATTCAAATGTACCGGAAAGCGGCACTTTATTGTGTGCCGCCTTCTGATACAGATATTTTCTAAGCTGTGCCTGCATTGGCGCCTGTTGTTTCTTCATAAACTTATTCCCCAATCTCTTTTAATTATCAAGTATCTGTACTCCCATAATCTGACTGCTGTCCGGATTAAAATGTGCCGCAACTGCCTCTGCTTCCTTGCCTGCGCCCACATTTTCAAATGGTGTACGGTAAGTAATTCCGCCAAAATAAGCGCCACCAATCTGCATATACTTATAATAAACATAAACTCTCTTAAGCTCTTTATCTGTCTTATTCTTCAGCGTAATCTTTCCATTCTCAGTCTTTAACTCTACCTTATCCTCTTCGAGCGTCGGCTGATCCATATATCCCGTAGCCGCATTGCCATATGTATAAGTATCATTATCTGAAAACTCCCGCTTATTGCTCTCAAGTACCAGCGTAGAAGTTCCTGCCGGAAGATTCGTCACCTTAAAACTTGCCGTCTCATTGCTATTTACCTGAAAATCAATCAGTGCAACCTGAAGCATCTGGTCAGAATTGTTCGTAATCAGCATAGCTGTTACGTTCTTTGTCGCCTCGTCACTTCCATCTTCTATAAATGAACCGGAATAAGCACCGATGGACTCAACCGTGAGGTTCGAATCGGAAAGAACGATTTGCTCTGCTTTTTCAGTTTCCTTAGAATTATCGTTTTTGTCAGAGTCTCCTACTTTAGCTGAATAACCTTGAATCTTACTAGCATCAAGCGTATCCTTTCCTGGTTTAACAAAATCATTAGAGGACTTAACCTTTACATCTATGTCTGCTGGATTTTCTCCGTCTGCAAGTTCATGATAACCTTTTTCCTCTGACGTTTCTTCCTGTGAATTTATTCCATTTGGCTTTAGTGCAAAAAAGATTATAACACCTACCACTAATACAGCGGCTACAATAGCAATGATAATCCCTAATTTCTTTTTCTGTTTCATCGTGCCCTCCATTTTTCTCATCTTTTTATCTTTTACTATAAACTATCTTCCAATAAATTACAACCTATCCCTCAAAATCTCCTTAAACCTAGAATAGTGAGAGTGCACTCCACCCTCACTATTTTGTGTGTTTTCACATATTTTGCAGAAAAAAGAGAACTATCTATGTGTGATAATTCTCTCTACATTTGGTATTTTATTGTTTATAACTCTTTTAAAATCTCGTTTTTCACCGTATTTACTGCACCCTGATCCGGGCGACAGGAGAGATGATAGACAGGAATCTGACACGCTACATCCATCAAAAGATCTGTCATCTTTTCCATATACTCTTTATTCCATGTATTCATCAATGTTTCTCGGAACAACGGAAGAAATGCTTCTCGCCCATGTAATCTGCGAATTACGTTATCCGGTCCCTGCTCTATTACAACAATCGCCTTAATTGGTGCCGACTCATTTCGATATATGCCAGATGAACCGGCGTAAGGCGAGCCAAAACCGTAATATTTGCCATCTATTTTCCTTATAATCGTTCGGTCTCCATTATAGATATCTGCATCCTCATATTTCTTCCATAAGTCAGCCTGAGTGGATTTGCCTGTTCCGGATGGTGCTGTGAACAGGATACCGTTATTTTGCCAGGATATGAAGGATGAATGGAGGATAAAGCCTTGATGATTGATAAGAACATCTTCAAATGCAAGATAATTCATCAAATTAATCTGTTTAAATAGTACCTTTTCTTCTTTCAAACTTTTTGGCAAAAAGATAGAAAATGAATCTCTATCTTTTTTTCTTAACGTAACAGATTCTATACCTTTGGTGGTTGTGATGCCTTTTGTACGTCCAATTTCATCCCCTTCTAAAAAGGCAATGAAATCTCCCTTATATATAATTTTCTTCTTTACCGTCATAGTTTCTTCAAAAGACATGCTATAAACTACATTTGGCTCTTCTGACTCTTTCGTTTCAAATGGTTGTACCGAAGACTGAAACGATAGGATTCTTGGAGATTCTATTTTCAAAACCAATTTTGCTATATTTAAATAATAACTATACATACTTTCTCCTCTATAGATATAATAGTGAGAGCAATTGCTTGCTCTCACTACTATATCATGCTTTCTTTTATGAAGAAAATACGTTCATGCCCTGTGATGTATGATAGCAAAGCTTCTCTCCATTCCATCCCTGACCTGGCAACTGTCCTTCTGGCACTGAATCTGCACAGTCTCCGGAATTGAATAATCCCAACTGTTTCCATGCATCCATAAGTGTGCTATCTCCAAGATTCGTTGCACAATTACTTGTTGTCTGAATATTGACGCTATACGTACAAGAAGCAATCATTTCCGTCAACATAAAATTTTCGATTACAATTGCTGGTTTTTGATATGTTTTTTTCATATGATATTCACTCCTATCCGTTATCGTCTAACTACTACAGTCTTTCTTAAGTAAAGTTCTGACTCAATCCTTTTTTTACCATCTGTATCATACTTGTATGGTACAAAGTCTAATGTAAATGTTCCTCTTGCTTTTGGCATATTAAACATTACATTATATGTCGTCTTCCCGTCTGCTGTTTCTACCAGAACCATCTTTGTTGTGATTGGATTTCCATTGGCATATACCTGGAATCCCTCCACTTTATTGTCTGCTGGCACTGTAACTACCGCAGTAGCCTTCCTTCCGCTCTGTACATTACCAATGAACTTCACAAAGCTTACTTCTACTCCATACTGTGTCAGCTCACCCGGCATTGCAGATTCAATAATACCCTCAACAAGTGCCTTGTTTGCTGTATCAGCCGGACTGGTAATTTCATAACCTTTATGTTTCAGATTAGTCAGTGATATGCACTGTTTATTTGTTACTGTTCCAGTTAATACTACCAGATAGCTTCCATCATCAAGCAGAATTGCATCCTTAACAGGAATATTGTAATACATTGCTGTCTTTGTATTGATTGCAGAAATTTCCTTCTTTGCATAGCTGTCGTCCGTTGTCTTTGTAACCATAGAAAGTATTGTCTCTTTTGAAGCTGTTTCATCTGATTCAGTACTCATATCCACTTTTTTCGCCTCAACCTGAAGAGTCGAATCTTTAGTTTCATCTGCTTTTACAACAAAACCAATACCTGTTGCGCCTGTTAAGTATACCTCATTGGATGGTCCTCGTCTTAAATATTCTGCTAAGGAACTGCTATATGTAACGGAAGCCCCCTTATTCATATCTTCCTGATTGACTTCACCAAGGAAAGACATATTGCTTGCATCCTCTGCACAGTATAAAATACTTGAAGTGCTTCCCTTAACTTCTGCACTTGTAATATAACTTCCAGAGTCATCTTTGATTCCGTTTTCTGTAATTTCACAATCACCAAGAATCATTTTACGAATGCTTGTAGTCTCTGCAGATACTTCATTCTTGATATAGCTTGCATCCATCTCTTTTTTATCTTTTTCATCATTATCATTCAATGGATTATAAATTCTTACACCATCCAAATAGAATGTAGATGCTTTTTCCATGTTACTCTTCGGAACAAGAAGAGTTACTTCATATTTTCCGTATGTTAAATCTTTAATAGAAATAACCGGAAGCTGATACAGATCACCATTATTATAATAAGTATCTACTGCACCGTATGTTACAACTGTACTGGTGTCCATGTTCTTTACCTTATATACAATGCTTCCACTTGTACCGCTTGTTCTGGAAATCAGATCAAATCCTGTTCCCTTGAAAGTAAAGGTTGCTTTTGCTCCTACAGTCATCGCTGTTGAAGAACCTGCGCTATCGTTATTATCTGGATTTGCATAAGCATCATCGTGACCATACAATTCTGTCTGGCTGTTACTCTGGTACAGTTTAATTGGTGTATTATTTACAATTGTATTTGTATTGCCATCTTTGTCTACCACCTTTACCCCATTTTCAAAATTATCTTCATAGTAAACAACGCTTGCCGGCATTGTCTTGATTTTACCATTTACTGTTGTGCCAGTTTCTGGGTCGTTTGAATCAAGTGTTTTGCCCTTCTTTGTGATATCTGCTGTATAAGTGTAATTCTCAGCCTTATCCATGAATGCAATTGGCTTGAATGTTACTGGGCTTGTTGCTGATCCATTGCCATTAATTGCAATATCAGAACCACTAATTGTAGTTTGTGTATTGCCTTCTGCTGCAGTGATTTTTCCTAATTTAGCAGTTGTAGCCATATCACCTGTAGCTTCTTTATTGTAGAATGTACCGCCCTGGAATAAGCCATCCCCATTGGCATTTTTTTCTGCAATGTTTGACTCTAAACCGTAATCGAATACATAAACCTTATCGGTTGCCTTATATGTAAGTACAGTAATTTCACCTGTAAAATTACCCTTATCAGTGGTTCCCTCGTAATTTACATCATACTTTTTATTTGCAGATTCTGGTGTAAATACACCCTTTCCATCTGCAGTATTTACAGCAGTATCGATATCTTGATCACCTGTAGTTGGTTTAGTCAGTTTTGTAATAGTTACACCCTTAGGTGCATAAGTGACTGGCTTTCCAGCTTCTGCGTAGATTACATGATTTTCTTCAGTTGTTTTTGTCTTATTTGTTACAACTGCTGCAGATGGAACTTCGGCTACAATCTTTCCTGTCAGACCCGTACACTTTGATGTATCCTGTACCCATGTATCGTCTGCTCCTGGCGCATCTTCAACAACCTCATAAGCAGCACCTGCTGGAATACCTTCAAATGTAACTTTTTCACCAGCTTTTAATGTGAAGTGTCCTTTCTTATCTGTTGTTCCAGTTTGAGAACCAGTATATGCCAGTTCATATGGATCATAGTATTCGCCGCCTGTCAAATCTACCATTACTGTAAATCCAAAGGTTTTATCTTTTGGTGCATTTCCTTCATATTTCTTTTCTACTGATAAGCTACCAACCTTTGGTGTATTAACAAAGTTAACATATCTGTTCACAACATCCATCTCAGACGAAGTATCATCACCCATATTAAAAGTAGCAACCGCACCTTTTCCTCCTTCTATTGCTGCTCTTGATGTAATACTGTCATAAACTCCCCATCTCGTCTTGGATGTGTCATACTGTAATTTTGTACCTTGTGGAATAGATTCTGTAATCTGGAATCCTGTTCCTGCGTAGAATGCACTACTGTTATTTTTATCTTTAGTATTAATAAAGTCACTTGCAAAATATGATGAGCTAAATGTAGCCGTACTATCTTTAGCCTCTTGTCCTGGAAATGTACGGTCATCGTAATCGTACAATGTATATCCCAAATTCTCTACATCACTATAATTTGCTTCATCTGTCTTCAGATTCTTTTTCTGAATCTTGAAATCAAAGTTATCAAGACCCTGTACTGCATTCTTTAATCCTGCATTTACGTCTGTTGTGTCAAGTGTCTTACTAAGAGTGAGACCTGATGGCAACGGGACGAAACTGTATGAAATGGACATATTGGAGTTCCACATACCACGTTCCATATAGTACATCTTTAATTCGTGTACCGTTCCAGACTTTTTCATATATTTATCTAACGTAACGGGCTCGCTACCTGATTTCTTTACCATAATATTTTCGAATTTTACTGTGGTATTTCCATTAGGTTCAGCTGGTGTTCTTCCGCCAACTGTAAGGCTATTACCCAGCTTTGCATTAGATGTACCTGTTCTAATGGTAGCCTCCTGTTTTGCAAAGTTAATTTTTCCTTCAGCTTTATTATGAGCACCACCCATATCCAATACCAATGCACCATCAATGTATACCCATACATCATCGTCACCGGTAAAGTTGAATTCCATTTCTGAACCATCCACATTTTTACCAGTTTCTGTTACAGTAAATGGAATCGTAAACTGTGTACCAAATCCATAGTTCAAATTATCCTTTGCTGATTGATCAGGATCAGTACTATTGAATGGAAAATATCCTATACTATTGTCTTTACTTGCATCATGAATCTTTAAATCATCTTTTCTTACAATTTTCTTATTATCGTAATCATAATAAACAGTATTTTTTGCTGAATCAAACGAATATGTAGGTACTCCCTTATCATTTGTTGTCTTTGTAAATGGGAACTGTAAATTGTTATAAAATCGCATATATTTGCTCTGATTAGGATAAGCATCTTCATTAAAGAAAGGTACCTTTACCGGGTCACCATTTTCGTTCGTGTAAGAAGTAATCAGATTTCCATCATCTAAATTCTTTCCTACTATACCCTGCGCTACGTCCTTACTAGCTGTCTCTTTATTTGGACCAAATGCAACATTTGCGCCTTTCCAGTACCAGCTAAGATTACCATTTCCACCTGCCTGAGATGTATGTAATAAATCACCAAAGTAAAGAGGCACTGGTGCATTAACATTATCCGTGCTATCAACTCCATTCAACGCGTAACCCGGTAAATTTGAAAGCCATTGGTTCAATTTCGCATACGGAGCGTTTTTCTCTCCAGTCATATTACCCTCATTGTAAAGTGTATTTTTTGGCTGTTCCACACGTCCATTATTGAAATAATCAACTAATGTAGCATTTACATTAAAATAGGATGTAGTCTCACTTCCTGTGTTTGAATATGTAGTCCACATTCCTGTTGGAGTTACTCCTGTGTGTAATGCAAACGTATATAAGTTTTTTCCACTTTCTAAGCCCGGCCATGTACCCGCTTCATTCCATACGTCTTTGTTTTTGGGATTTAAGCGAAGAAAATCGATATTGGTCGCCTCTGCAATTGTCTTTCCATACCATGTAAGACCATCATCCATCTCTGTCATAACAACAATTCCCGATTGCTTATTGTTCGCACTAGTCTTAAATGCCATAACTGCTCCATCACTAATCCAAGTTGTTGCAGCATTAGGGCGTAAATAAATAGTTGTTCCCGCTGGAATCATATCTCCTGCTGCCGCTTTTACGGGCTGTACTTGCTGCACAGGTATCACGCTAACTACCATCAAGATGGTAAGGATGATTCCGAGCAACCGTTTCTTAAATCTTTTTCTCATACTTTACTCTCCCTTCCCTTTAAATTGAGTATGATTAATATGTTATTTCTACTGCTACGTGAAAACATAGTTTTAGCAATAGATTTATTCTAAAATATTCTAAAGTTTTTTTGATGAAAATACAATAGGTAAATCGTCTCAAAAATGTTATATTTTGTATAATTTGTAGATTTTTTTATATATAATCTAAAAAATTTGATATGATTTGGTAATTTTCCTACTATACATATGAAGCCATCTTAAAAAATAAACATTGAGACTCGTTTTCTCATACACCTCTATTTCAATATCCCGGCCTCTTTAATGCGGTCCAAAAATTCCTGCACATCCGCCTTCACGGTCTCCTCATCGGCATCGTACTCATCCAAAATGCCCTTCACAATATTTTCAAATGTCGTCTCCTCCTGCAGCATCTTCCAGATAGAAACTCCCACCTCATTGACCGTTATCATTCCGTTAAAATCAAGCACCGTTTTACCGGTTGGGATAATCACATAATCTCCTGCAATTTCTCTTAATACAAATCCATCGTCTACTCTCATTTTTTCTCCTCATTCTTTCTAGGATATTTCGTCTTTCTTCCTATATAATATAGCATGTCTGCTTCGCATCATCAAGTTTGAGTTGATTTCTCAATCTCCACCACAGCCACCTCCGGCAGATTATTCACCCTCGGCAACGGCTCGTTGGCGCTTCCAAGCCCACTCGACACGAACAGATGCAGCCGCTCCTTCTCATACATGCCATGCACATACTTTGGAAAATATCCCTGGTCTCCGCCAAACACTCCCCCCGCAAATGGCACGACTACCTGTCCACCGTGGTCATGTCCGCTCACAACCAGATCCACATCCCACACCGACGCCGCATCTCCAAATATAAATGAATCCGGTCTGTGCGCCATCATGATCTTCAAACGGTCCGTATCCTGAAAATCCATCAGAAAATTCTTCACATCCTCCGGTGCCGCAGCCGCCGAATCCTTTCCATCCGCTCCAAATGCATAGGAAAACATCCCCCCAATCCGCAGCTTCGTCCCGCGAATATCCACATCTACATACTCCTTATCCAGAAAATGTGCTCCCGCCTTCTCAATCTCTGCCGGAAAATTCCAGTCCGTCTTCGCCATATAAGACTCCTCATGATTGCCAAGTGAATAGCACACCGGCGCCAGCTTACTAAGCTGCTCCACCAGCTTCACCGCAACCGTCGAATCCGCTGAATCCTGATTCACAAAATCCCCCACCATCAAAATAATATCCGGCTCCTGCTCCCGAATCTTCTCCACCAGCTTCACATTATCCTTTCCAAACTCGTGCTCATGCAGATCCGAAATCACTACCGCCCTCACCGGGTCCACAGCCTTGTCCGTCTCATACGAAAATGTCCTGACCGTCAAAACATTGTATGACAAAAAGATGCTCGCAGCCGTGATAAGTGCAACGAGGAGAATGAGTGAAATTGTTATTTTTAAAAACTTGTGTTGTTTCATGGTGATCACCTTCTTGCGTGAAACTTTATTTCAATATTTTACCACAATCAAGGCAGTTGTGCATCTGTTATAACCAATTTACTTTTACATAATCCCCCTATTTTGTAAGCGATGAAGCCCTGTCCTACTGCCAATGCCTGCAATTATCTCAACAAAAGAGGAAGCAACCTCCGCGTTCTCGCCCAAAGATTGCTTCCTCTAATTTACATTTCACTACAATATTAGCTCACAAGCCATTTTTTTACAGTTTCCTCATCAAAATCCACACATTCAGCTATATCTTCTATTGAGTGACCTTTTTTCTGAAGTTTTAAAGCAGTTACTTTTGCCTGACGAATTCTGCCTTCTTCTCTGCCTAACTCTCTGCCTTCATTTTTCTGTTCTTCCCACGCCTTACTGCTAATGCCTACAGCTGCTATGCCAGCTTCTTATTTTTCTCTAGAAGTTCATATATCTTCTCGACATCATAATCCGGCTTCATTGACAATGCCGCTTCATAAATTGGAGCGATAACCTCCTCTTTTTCTTCCAAATCATCTGCTATCTCTGCCATTGTTTTATTTTTCTTGATTTTCTTTACAATCAGTGAAACCTGTTCTTTTTTCCGTCCTTCTTCTCTGCCTGTCTGAAGTGCAACCTCTTCCCAATAATCACTCACATTACACATCTCGTTCATCCTCCCTTCAAGCTCCACGCTCATTTTAAGTCCATAGTCTTCTTCCAGTATCTTCTTTTTCTCCAGAAATTCTGATTTTGAGAACAGCTCCTCGAGCATCGCTATAAGTCTGTTCTTCGACAGTTCTCTGTTTTTTGCTGTTCTCGTACGGACATTTATCAGTGCTCCGTTTATCTTGCTAAGCTTTGGTATTATCTTTATTTTACCATATATCAGATTGGATTTCATCCCAAATTCGATTATCGAATCATCTGTTTTCTTTGTATCCATGCATATCCAGATGCTATATATGGATTTTATGTCATCATAGCTCGAACCTGAGAACTCTGTTCCCTTCTGTTCCGATATCATACGCCCCATGTAGTATGTTATCCTATTTTCAAGCTTATACCCCAGCTTTGATTTTTTACTGCTCTTTTGTGCCTCAATGTTGATGATAAATTCTTTTTTCTTTCCCTTATAATACACCGGAAACTTGATGTCGTAAATAATTTTTCCATCCTCCTCATCAACTGACTCGCTTCCTGTGTTCTGGACTTTTACACCAAGCCGTTCCGGAAACCTCAGTGTTACCGTTGGTTCACCCATGCATGGAATAATCTCATCTATTTCCATGTCTTTAAACTCCTCCACCACCGCCTGCACTATGTATGCCGCAATCTGCGGGTCTGCAAGTATGCACTTCACATAGTCATCACTGGTTGCCTTGTCCTGCTCTATCGCGCTTAGAGTACGGGACAGGTTGGTCCTTACCTTTCTGTAAATCATTCACTTCTCCTTCTGATTTTCTTGTAAAACTTTGTGTAACTCCATAAAACCCTTAAAATTCCAATTAAACATTTGCCACGTATAGATACGAACAGACATTTCCTGGCAATATTTAGTTTTTATACACAATGGGATTTGTGGCTGACACAGCCTGATAAATCATTGAGCCTCTGAACCGGCTCGAATTGTGTGCTTAATTATACCATTGGTTATATGCCTCTGCAAGACTTTTATTTTTTCTGTTCTTCCCACGCCTTATACATATCAATGATTTATCCTTTCTCATCTATGTCTATATCCGTTCCTACAAACAGATTGATTGCCCCGACCTACTGCCAGTACCTGCACAAAAAAAGCAGCCTTTGAACTTCACACTCAAAGTCTGCTTCTTTTTCATTTTATAAGCTGTCCATAGCCTGATACATGGTAAGCATACCCTCGAGATCACCGGTCTCCTCACCGATTCGTGTCATGTGGGAAACCATAGGTGGAAACAGTCCGCATGCTGTGATTGGCTCAGACAGCGGAACACCCTTACTTACTTCTTCCCTCGCATTTTTCAGTGCTTTTTGGTAAACGGCATTCTTCATGGTATCAGCAGTGATACCAAGAGCTTCAATCATCGGCATCAAGGATTTGTTCGCCAGTTTCCTTATCATATAATGTTGCTGTAAGTTTGACATTACCAGCATCTGGAGAGATGTTGAATAATTTTACTTGGTCTTTAATTACAGCATTTTCAGGGGTATTTATATAAAATATACAATAAATTTAATTCAATTCTAAAAAGTAATGATTCCGAGTGCCTGCAGCAATAATATAAGCAGGAATGCCGGTGCAATAAATTTAACCATGATTATATAAAGCCCTTTTCTGGTGAATTTGCTGCCTCCGCGTGTCACCTCATCTATTATCACCTTTGGACTTACAATCCAGCCGATGAGGATACATGTAGCAAGTGCAACGATTGGCATGAGTACGTTGTTGCTTACATAGTCCATGATATCAAGTATCTGTCCGACTGTGCCGTTTGGAAGTTTAACCTCCATATAGAGCTTATTGTAGCCGAGGCAGACGATTATCTCTGCGATAAGGCTATATACTGTGACCAGAATTGCACTTTTCCTACGGCTCCAGTGAAATCTGTCTATGAGACTCGATACAATAGCCTCCATAATAGATACAGATGATGTGACTGCCGCAAATGCAACTATCATGAAGAATATCAGGCCTACGATATCCCCTGCTATTCCCATTGCGTCAAATACCTTTGGCAGTGATATAAACATAAGCCCCGGTCCTGCTGACATGCCGTCTCTGCCCATGAATACATATACTGCCGGAATGATCATAAGACCTGCAAGGAATGCAACAAGTGTATCAAAGATCTCTATCTGGTTGATTGAGCCCATGAGCTTTGATTCCTTCTTGACATACGAACCATATGCAACCATGATTCCCATAGCAACACTGATTGAGTAAAAAAGCTGACCGAGCGCATCAACAAATACTGTGACAAGCTTTTGCATTGTAAGTCCCTTGAAATCCGGAATCACATATATCTTAAGTCCCTCAAGACCATTTCTTACTGCGCCCGATGCATCCTTATGGTTGAGCGTAAGTGAGAAAATACCGATTGCAAATATAAGCACGACAAGGATAGGCATGAGCACCTTGCTGAATCGCTCGATACCTTTATTAACACCGCCAATGACAATAGCTGCTGTCAAAAGCAGATAAATCACTCCAAATATGATTGGTGCCCACTGGCTTGTGATAAAGCCTGTGAAATATCCGTCAGCAACCGCATTCTTACCGCTTCCTGTAATAAAAAGAGTAAAATACTTTAAAACCCATCCACCTATAGTAGAGTAGTAAGGCAGAATAATAGCCGGTACTATACATGCAAGCACACCGATAAACTTGCCCTTTGGATTGATAAGACCATACGCTGTAAGCGGTCCCTGTCCGGTCTTACGACCTATTGCAATCTCAGTGGTAAGCAATGTGAAACCAAAGGTCAGAACAAGTATCAGATACACCAACAGAAAAAGTCCTCCTCCGTCCTTTGCTGCCAGATACGGAAATCTCCATATATTTCCAAGTCCTACCGCACTACCGGCTGCCGCAAGGACAAACCCAATGTTGCCGGAAAAAGTGCTTCTTGATTTTTCTTTCATTTTCTAGTGTCTCCTTATTTATTATATAGTTTAATTTCGATTTAATATGGACATTGTTTCCATTTACAAATCTAATATACCTATTATAATCATCCGGAGTACATTTTGCAATGGTTGATATTTTTTATAATAAAAGCTCTAAATAAGGTTCTTAATGCCCTCTGTTAAACGCTTTGCAACCTTCACATTGTTCATCGTATAAAGGTGAATTCCCTCCACATCATTAGCCAAAAGCTCAATTATCTGACTCTCGCAGTAAGACATTCCTGCATCAAAAAGTGCAGCCTTGTTGTCTCCGTATCTGTGCACAATCTTCTGGAACTTTTCCGGGAACTTTGCTCCGCACATTGTGACCATTCTCTGAATCTGAGCCGCATTGATACAAGGCATGATGCCCGGGATAACAGGCACATTGATACCTGCAAGCCTGCAGTCCTCAGCAAAATTGAAGAAGGTATCATTGTCAAAGAAGAGCTGCGATAAAAGAAGCTCTGCACCGGCATCAACCTTTTTCTTAAGATTCTTAATATCATCTACCTTATCAGCTGCCTCCGGATGGATGTCCGGGTAGCACGCACCTGCGATACAGAACTGATCACCTGTGGTGTCCTTTATGTACTTAATAAGGTCGCTTGCATGGAGAAAATCCTCCTTTGCAGGCACATTTGGATTTCTATCTCCTCTTAAAGCGAGGATATTCTCAATGCCCTCATATGAAAGCTGTCTGGTGAACTCATCTATCTCAGCCTTGTTATAGCACAGACATGTAAGGTGTACGACCGGCTCCACATTGTACTGGTTCTTGATTTTCTTCGCAATCTCGATAGTCTTGTTATTGTTTGAGCTGCCGCCTGCGCCAAATGTCACGCTGATGTACTCAGGATGACAATCACAGAGTATCTCAAGCATCTCATCAATATTTTTAAAGTCCTCCTCCTTCTTTGGTGGAAAAATCTCGAAAGAAAGTGACTGTGGTTTGTTTGTATGTATCTGTGTAATCTTCATGTTATCCTCCGGTATATATGATTATTTGATAAGTTTTAATGTCATAGTCCATATATTACTGTAATTTTTTGTCATTGTAAAATATATTTTTCTTTTAGTTTGTCATAAATAAAATCTATATCAAAACGGGCTGAGCCTTTGATTTTTTTATATGTGGTGATATAATGAACGAAGCAAATCCAAAAGAGGTAATTTATGAAAAAAATAGATTTTGATAACGATTCGATAAAGAAAAACATATTGCAGGCTGCTCTGCCCATGCTTGTAGCGCAGATTCTAAGCCTGTTGTACAACATAGTGGACCGCATATACATCGCCCGCATACCTGATGTCGGAACTACTGCACTCGGTGCTGTGGGGCTCTGCTTTCCTATTATAATGCTGACAATCGCTTTCTCAAATCTCTTTGGAAGCGGCGGCGCTCCGCTTTTTTCAATAAAAAGAGGCATGAGAGATGACAAGGCCGCAAATACTATAATGAATACCAGCTTTACAATGGTCTGCACATTTGCAGTCATTTTTACAGCTTTGTGCATGATTTTTGCAAAGCCCCTTTTAATACTCTTTGGTGCATCTGAAAATGCCCTTAAATATGCACTCCCATACCTGCTCATTTATCTGCTTGGAACACTCCCATCCATGATTTCAACAGGCATGAATCCCTTTATCAACGCTCAGGGCTACTCCACTACAGGCATGCTGTCTGTGGCAATTGGAGCCATTGCCAATTTGGTGCTTGACCCACTTTTTATATTTGGATTTAATTTCGGCATCAAGGGAGCGGCTATTGCTACAATCATTTCACAGACTCTGTCTGCTCTTTTTGTGCTTCACTTCCTTAGGAAAAAGGCCGAGCTTAAAGTGCGTCTTTTGACACTCTTTGAGTTTAGTGAAAACACGCGCTATGCAAAGGATATCATAAGTCTCGGCACCTCCGGCTGTGTCATGCAGCTCACCAACAGTCTGGTATCTATATGCTGCAACAATGTGCTTTCAGTGACCGGAGGCGATTTGTACATATCGGTAATGACCATCGTATCAAGCATCAGGCAGATGGTCGAGACTCCAATTTATGCTATCGTGGAGGGTTCGTCTCCTGTTTTAAGCTACAACTATGGCGCCAAAAGGCCTGCCCGGGTGAGAAAATCCATTTTTACGATGGGGCTTCTTGTGCTTATATACACGGCAGCCATGTGGAGCGTTATCATACTTGCCCCGCATGCCCTGATTGCAATTTTCAGCTCCGATGCCACTCTCATGGATGATGCCATAAAGGCTTTAAATATCTATTTTGCGGCATTCATATTTATGGATCTGCAGTACGTCGGACAGACCACCTTCAAATCACTGAATAAAAAGAAGAGGGCTATATTTTTCTCCCTGCTTCGCAAGGTGTTCATCGTCGTACCGCTGACATATATCCTGCCTTACTCCTTTGGCATGGGAACGGACGGTGTGTTTATGGCAGAGCCTGTATCAAACGTGATCGGCGGAAGCATCTGCTTTGTAACCATGCTTAGTACAGTACTGCCGGAGCTTCGCAAAATGGAGCAGTAATTACAGCATCTCATCAATACAGATGCCGTAGCCTCCTGTCGGATCATCGACAAACACATGGGTGACTGCTCCTATTATTTTGCCATCCTGTATGATAGGGCTTCCGGATGTGCCCTGCACTATTCCACCGGAAAGCTCTATCAGCCTTTCGTCTGTCACCTTAAGCTCCATTCCCTTGTTGGTATCTGTCGCCTTTTTGTCTATATTTGTTATTTCCAGATTATATTTTTCCAGTTTTCCCGATATTTCCGATATCATCTGTGCACTGCCTGTGTGTATCTCATCCTTGTCTGCAACCGGATAATACGTATCCTCTGCGGCATATTCCGACAATTCATCACTGTCAAGCTGTCCGTAAATTCCCAGATTACTATTGCAGTCAAGTGTGCCTATGTGGCTTTTTTTGCCAAAATACACCACTCCGCCTATCTCTCCCGGCGTGCCTGCCTTTCCCTTTTTGATTTTGGTAAGCTTCATGCTGTACAAATCACCACTGTTTGCATACAAGAGATTGCCGCTTTGCGTTCCGTCTCCTATTCCATGCCCCAGCGCTCCAAAACGGCCGTCCTTTGTATAATAAGTGATAGTACCGATTCCTGCCAGATCGTCCTTCACCCATATTCCCATATAGCATCTGCCATCATCCATCCTGACAGGTGTGATATCCGCTGACATTTTCTCACCGCCTCTAAGAAATTTAATATTTACGGTACTTTTATCTTCATTACTTTCATCTTCATGCCTTTCATCATATTCCTTCATGATATCATTCACAGCTTCAGAAAGCTCCTCCTTGTCTGCAACAGTGCGCCCATTGACAGATAGGATATAATCACCGCACTGCACCTTTTTATCTGCAGGATTGACTTTTTTGCCATCCTCGTCTGTCACCTCCGTCGTATTCACTACAAGCACGCCCTCTGTCTGCTCATATATGCCTGTCAGCCTGCCACAGGCATATACGCCCTCAACACTTATTCCATCACTTATTTTACCTGTCTCTTCATAATCTCTGTCAGTAGCTCTGTGAGTTGATGCTGTATCTGCTGTCTGTCCTATGTCTTGTTCGGTTCCGCTGTTTTCACCGTTTCCGCCGTTTTCACCAGAATCAGCCAATACACTGGCCGTCTGTCCTGGAAGCCCTGTCGCATATCTTCCATATCCGGCCTTTGATTCATTTAAAAAACTTCCTAATGCACTTTCATCAAATGCCTTATCTACCCTGCTGCACCACTTATCATCACTGCTTAGTGCAAACATAGCTATCACTACTGCAGCCAGCGTGACACTCACAAATTTTCCAAAAAACTTCCGCATACTATTACCTCCATTTGGATTAGTATGCGTCTGTCATTTTTCTTTTATTCGTAACCGAATATAGTTTGACAGTTTATGTGTTTTCCATCATGGCATATACCGCCACCAATGATGACCTCGACACCTTCCACATAATATTTATGATAGTGCTTTTTTCTCCATGGCAAGTGCTTTCATCTCGCGTGCGCTCTCCATCACGGTATCCGTGATTTTTGCACCGCCGAGCATTCTGGCAAGCTCAGCCACGCTGTCATTGTCAGTTAGTCTTCGAATCCTTGAAACCGTGGATTTGTTCTCGACTGCTTTTTCAATAAGGAAATGTGCATCTGCCATAGCTGCTATCTGTGGCAGATGTGTGATACATATAATCTGATGGTTGCGACCAAGCTCATTCATCTTCTCAGAGACCATCTGAGCTGTACGTCCACTGATTCCCGAATCAATCTCATCGAAAATAAGCGACTCAATGTGGTCATTTTCTGCCATGATTGTCTTGATGCCAAGCATGATACGTGACAGCTCTCCGCCTGAAGCTACCCTGCCGAGCGGCTTAAGCGGCTCTCCGGGGTTAGTTGATATGAGAAACTCCGGCGCATCGATACCGTTTGCCGTATAGTCCGGCAATCTGTCAAACTGCATATCAAACTGTACATCAAGAAAATTCAAATCATTAAGTGCTGATTTAATTTCTGACACAAGCTTTACAGCACTCCTTTGTCTGATTTCTGATACCTCATCCGATATCTGTGCCAGCTCTTTTTCCTTTTTCGCAAGCTGCTGCTCTAATTTCTGTAAATAAGAATCATAATCATTCAGGACACTGATACGCTCCCTCTTTTCATTGAGTGATATCAGTATATCGTCAATCGAGTTGCCGTATTTGCTCTTTAGATGATTTATCTCATCCAGACGCTTTTGTGTCTCATAGAAGGTCTCCTCGTCAAACTCAGCCTGTGACATATATCCTGATATCTCGTGATTAAAATCAGAAAGCAGACTGTCTATCTCCGACAGCTGACTCTCCAGAGCTTCCACATCCGTATCATAGCCTGATACCAGTGACAGCTCTCTTACCGCCCTTCCAATAAGCTCTGAGGCACTCTCCATCTCGCCTCCTGTGGCAGAATATGCAGCATTTACGCCCTCCATGATTTTCTTTCCGTTTGAAAACTTCCTAAACTGCGCCTCAAGCTCCTCATCCTCACCCGGCACAAGAGAAGCTTCTTCTATCTCCTTCACCTCGTACTCAAGGAATGACAGCTCACGGCTTCTGTCTTCATTGTCGATATTTGACTTTTCATACTCATCCTTAAGCGCCCTATATGCTTTGTATGTTACTGAAAGCTGCTGCTTTTTATCTCCAAGCGACTGCTTTGCGTACTCATCAAGAATATCAAGGTGTTTTTTCTTTGATAAAAGTGACTGGTGCTCATGCTGACCATGGATGTCTATGAGATATGAGGCTATTTCCTTCATTCGCGAAACAGACACAGCCTCACCGTTTACCCTGCCGACTGCGCGCGACTGTGTGATTTTACGGCTTAAAATCACGCATCCGTCCTCGACCTCCACATCAAGCTCCCTTAAAGCCTCTATAATCTTTGGATCATCAACCGAAAAAATCAGCTCCACAAAAGCAGGCTTTTCATTATCTCTTAGCATCTCCTTTTGCACTTTTTCACCAAGCGCCAGATTGATAGAGCCTATGATGATTGATTTTCCGGCTCCGGTCTCTCCCGACAGTATATTTAGTCCGTCCGAAAACTCAACCTCACACTCATCTATGAGTGCCAGATTCTTTACATGTAGATTTTGTAACATATTTTCTCCTTCCTCTCCCAGGCATGACGATATATGTTATTTTCTGTTACAGTTCAACTATAATCTGATATTCATGTAACATTATTCCACAATTCTGCGGATCTTTTTCATCACCGCATATGTATCATCAACAGTCCGGATTGCACACATGATTGTGTCATCTCCTGCAATCGAACCGACGATTTCTCTCATCTTCATGGCATCTATTGCGGCACAGACTGCGCTTGCCATTCCCGATACAGTCTTTATAACGAGGATATTCTGTGCCATATCCATTGACAAAAAGCCCTCTCTGAGTACTCTTTCGTATTTCTTTGAGAGATTCTCAGGTGCATCCGTTATCACGGCGTACTTCTGTCTGCCGCTTGCGGTAGGGATTTTCGTGAGCTTAAGCTCCCTGATATCCCTGGATACTGTGGCCTGAGTCACGCGAAAACCATCTTTTTCAAGAAGCGCAGAGAGCTCATCCTGCGTCTCTACCTCATTCTTTTGGATTATCTCAATTATCTTGGATTGTCTGTTTGTTTTCATGTCCTGTCACCTCATAAATATTATTTGTAACTATTCATTATAACAATCCTTATCTGTGTTATGAATAATTTCCCATCTTTTTGCGAAGTATCTCCAAAAAGCTTCTCTGGTGGAGCTTGCAGATCTTTGTATGATTGGCTGCCTTTGAAATAACAAAACGGTCTCCCACAGCCAGCTCTGCCGCGGTGTCGCCATCATAGCTGACACACGCCAGCTCATCGTTTTGCTCCCTGCGGCTTAGAATCTCTATCTCTATCTCATCATCGCCTGAAAGCACAATGCTCTTTGACGTAAGATTGTGAGCATTGTTCGGTGTGAGCAGTATCATATCACCCTTCGGATCCACAATCGGACCTCCCGCCGACATACTGTAGCCTGTAGAGCCTGTTGGAGTCGCAACTATGATGCCGTCGGCATGGTAATTGTTTAAAAACTCACCGTTTACATACACATTGAGGCTTAATATCTGCAAATTGCCCTTTCTATGGATGACTATATCATTTAATGCAACTCTCGAGGTCTCACTGCCTCTTTTATGCCCTGTGAGCATAATACGATCCTCTGTCATGTATTTATCAGCCATGAGCGAATCAATAGCGTCAAATACCGTAGCTTCCTCCACCTCACACAGATAGCCGAGTGTGCCGAGATTTACTCCCATAAGCGGAATCTCAAGTGTCTCCACCCTTGTAGCTGCACGAATCAGTGTACCATCTCCGCCGAGCACAAGAATACACTGCGTATCCTGTGGTATATCCTCAAGCTCAAACTCGTTATCGGATATAGCCTCGACATTGCTCATAAGACCCTTTGCCGTGCCGCCCTTTTGCTCTATGTATGCCACTATTTTATTTGTAAGTGCAAAATCCCTGTCCTTATAGGCATTTGCTATCACAACAAAATGTTTCATAGTCTATTTCCTGTCCAGCTCTCCATGCGCGGCCTCGACCACACTATGAATATCCACTGATTCCTCCTTTATAGGATCATCTGTCTTTTTGATATGTACGAGGTACTCTATATTGCCCTCAGGACCCTTGATTGGCGAATACTCAAGGTCTAACACACTAAATCCATTTGAAAGTGCAAAGGATATGATATTGTTCACTACCTCCTCATGCACGCTCTTGTCACGGACCACGCCCTTTTTACCTACCTTTTCCCTGCCTGCCTCAAACTGTGGCTTGATAAGACAAACCATCTCGCCACCGTCCTTTAACAGTGCTCTTGCAGGACCTAACACCTTGGTAAGTGATATGAATGACACATCAACCGATGCAAAATCCAGCTCATCATCTATGTCCTTGGGTGTCACATACCTGATATTGGTCTTTTCCATGCACACCACGCGCTCATCCTGACGCAGCTTCCATGCAAACTGGCCATATCCGACATCCACGGCATACACCTTTTTAGCACCATTTTGAAGCATACAATCTGTAAAACCGCCTGTTGATGCACCTATATCCATGCACACCTTGCCATCCATCGTGATATCAAAGTGCTTCATAGCCTTTTCAAGCTTTAGCCCTCCACGGCTCACATACTGCAGTGTCTTTCCATGAATCTCAATATTGCAGTCATCAGGAAATGTGCTTCCCGCCTTATCCTCACGGTTGTTATTTACAAAAACATTGCCTTCCATAATCATGGTCTTTGCTTTTTCCCGTGATGGTGCAAGGCCTCTGTTTACAAGTAATACGTCTAATCTTTCTTTCATACTGTATGTTACCTCTATCTATAATACTGCTATTATACGCTTAGCCACCGATTCGGCATCCACATGCAGCTCCTTTTTGAGCACCTCTACATTGCCATGCTCCACATAGCAGTCAGGAAGTGCAACTGTCAACACCTCAAGAGCTATGCCGTTAGTCTTGACATACTCCGTCACATGCTCACCAAAACCGCCGCTTTGCACGTTTTCCTCCATAGTCACAAGCAGACTGTGTTCAGCCGGCAGTTTCTTAATTGCTTCCTTATCAAAAGGCATTGCAAAACGCGCATTGATAAGTGTAGCAGAGATTCCCTCTGCCTCAAGCAGCTTTACTACATCAACGGCAGTCTTTACCATACTGCCGAGTGCCATGATAGCCACCGTGCTTCCTTTTCTGATCAGCTCACTCTTTGCAAGCTCTATCGGCTGTCTTATTTCCTTAAGGCCGTCATATGCTGCCCCTCTTGGATATCTGAGTGCAATCGGACCGTCATATGCCACTGCAAACTTCATCATATCAGACAGCTCCCACTTATTCTTCGGAGCCATGATTGTCATATTCGGGATGACCGACAGATATGATATGTCAAATATTCCCTGATGTGTCTCTCCGTCACTGCCTACAAGCCCTGCCCTGTCGATTGCAAAGATGACATGCAGATTCTGTATGCACACATCGTGAAGTATCTGGTCAAACGCCCTTTGTAAAAATGACGAGTACACCGCAAATACCGGGATAAGTCCTGACTTTGCAAGACCTGCCGCAAAGGTCGTGGCATGTGCCTCGGCTATTCCCACATCAAAAAACCTATCCGGGAAATTGCGGTGGAATCTTCGAAGCCCTGTTCCTTCTGCCATGGCAGCGGTTATCGCAACCACCTTTGGATTTCTCTCACCCAGCTTCTTCATGACTGTTGAGAAAACATCTGTGTAATTGGCCTTCGTGCGCTTATTCTTTGGAAGTCCTGTCTCTATGACAAATGGCTCTGCACCGTGAAATCTGGAAGGATAACGCTCAGCCGGGCCATAGCCTGCTCCCTTTTTCGTGAGCACATGCACAAGCACCGGACCATCCACACGCTTTGCCTCATCAAACACACGGCACATTTCCTTTATATCACTGCCATCCACAGGTCCCAAATAGATAATGCCCATCTCCTCAAAGAACATCCCCGGAATAAAAAGCTGCTTTATGCTGCTCTTTGTATTCCTGATATGCTTTACCATGCGCTCTCCGTAGATTGGTATATGGTTTAGGGAATTCATGACATTATTCTTTAAATCCCTGTATGCATCCGCTGTGCGAAAGCCTGAAAGATACTGGCTGATGCCTCCGACGTTCTCTGAAATCGACATATTGTTGTCGTTTAGCACTATAATGAAATTACCCTTCACGCTTGAAGCATTGTTGAGCGCCTCATATGCCATGCCTCCGGTCAGCGCACCGTCTCCTATTACAGAAACCACATGATAGTCATCTCCGGTCACCTGTCTGGCTGTCGCAAGTCCAAGTCCCGCTGAAATAGATGTGGAGCTGTGTCCCGTATTAAAGCAGTCACAGTCGCTCTCATCTGCCTTCGGGAAACCGCTCATGCCGCCATACTGTCTGAGCGTTGAAAATCCATCCTTTCTGCCTGTGAGTATCTTGTGTGTGTACGACTGATGCCCTACATCCCACACTATCTTATCCTTCGGCAGATTAAAGCACAGATGTAACGCCATGGTAAGCTCCACTACTCCGAGATTTGATGCCAGATGACCTCCTGTCACCGATATGCTCTCTATAAGAAACTGCCTGATTTCATCCTTTAACTGCTCAAGCTCCTTAGGTGTAAGTTTTTTTATATCATTTTCCTTTTGTATCTTTTCTAAAACCATCCTATTTCTCCCGATGGATCAGATATTCAAATAACTCCTTAAGAAATGCATCGTCGTATTCCAAATCATCAAGCTGCTCCTCTGCCTCCTTGGAGATGCGCTCCACATCAGAAACCGCTTTATCCAATCCCTCAAATGTGACATATGTCGCTTTATTATTTTTCTCGTCACTGCCTACCGGCTTTCCAAGCACCTCAAGTGTACTTGTGACATCAAGCACATCATCCTGTATCTGAAACGCAAGACCCAGCTTTGCCGCTATCTGCTCCACGCGTGATACCTCATCAGACGATGCGCCTGCCAGAATTGCGCCTATCATCATCGAGCTCTCTATAAGTGCGCCTGTTTTAAGCCTGTAGATAAAGTCAAGTTTTTCCCTTGTGATAGGACAGTCATCGGATTTCTCGCTTTCCACATCGACCACCTGTCCTCCGACCATACCATACACGCCTGCCTTTTTTGCAAGCACCGTAAATGCCCTTGCCACACGCGCATCAGCCACTTCCATGTCAAAAGCCTTTGCTGCGGTCTCATATGCCATGTTTAAAAGTGCATCACCCGCAAGAATGCCCATAGCCTCACCGTACACAGCATGTGTAGTCTTCTTTCCACGCCTGTACTCATCATTGTCCATGGCAGGCAGGTCATCATGCACCAGCGAATATGTGTGTATCATCTCGATTGCCGCCATAAATGGCTCAATCACTGCACTGCTTCCGCCAAACATATGGTATGTCTCTTCCATGAGCATAGGGCGAAGCCTCTTTCCACCGGCTCTCACACTATAGTTCATGGCCTCAAAAATAATCCTCTGCTGTCCCTCCTCAGCGGGAAGAAACTTCTCAAGCACGTTATTTATATGCTCTACCTTTTGCTGCAGCTCTTCCATGAATTGTGACTTATTTAAATTCCCATTTAAGCTCATCAGAATTCCTCCAGTTGTCCGTCGCTGTTTAGCACAAGCATGGCCTTTTCCATGCCCTGTACCATATCATTGGCACTCTTTACCTCATCAAGCCCCTTCTTGTAGAGCTCAAACGCCTCATCCAAGGATACATCCGCATCCTCCATCCTCGCCACTATCTGCTCTAAGTGTGCAAAGCGCTCCTCGAGTGTCAGTGTTTTTTCATTTTCTTTGTTCATCGTTAATAACCTCCGAAACTACGGCCCTTGCATGACCGTCTATCAGATATATATTTATGTCATCGCCTGCATTGATATCGGATACACTGTGCAGTGCCCCCTCCTTTTCCACCTCGACATACGCATAGCCCTGTGCCAGCTTTTTGGCCGGTGAATATGCATCCAGTGTACCTGAAAGCATTGCCAGACGCTGTCTGCAATCCGAAAGCCTCTGCTTCATAATCCTTTCAAGTGCATCCTCGATATCTGCCAGACGCCTTTTATTCTCATTTAGTTTATTCTGTGGACTAAGGAAATTAAGTCTTGTTTTAATATGTGACAGCTTTTCCCTGAAAAAATCAATCCGGCCTGTCAGATTTCTGTCCATCCTGCGGCGTAGATTGTCAAGACGCTCTAACGTCTGTCTGTAGTCACTGACTGCAAGCTCTGCAGCCGCTGAAGGTGTGGGTGCTCTCCTGTCTGACACAAAATCCGCTATCGTCCAGTCTGTCTCATGACCTACTGCCGAGATGATTGGCGTGCGGCAGTCAAATATGGCTCTCGCCACAATCTCCTCATTAAAGGCCCATAAATCCTCTATGGAGCCTCCGCCTCTGCCGACTATTATCACATCAAGATTCATCGCATCCAATGTCTGTATGCCCTTCACTATGCTATTAGCCGCTCCCTCTCCCTGCACAAGTGCCGGATAAAGTATGACCTGTACATATGGATTCCTGCGCGATGATACATTCCTTATATCCTGCACGGCCGCGCCTGTCGGTGCTGTAACCACGCCAATACGGCCGGCATACTGCGGAATAGGCTGCTTGTACTCTGCGGCAAACATGCCCATCTCCTCAAGCTCATGCTTTAGCTGCTCGAATTTGAGATACAGATTGCCCTCTCCGTCAAGCTCTATCTTTTTGGCATAAAGCTGATATGCGCCGGTCTTCTCATACACCTCAACGGAACCTGTCACAATAACCTGGTCCCCCTCCTTCATGTGGAAGGAAAGTCCTGCCGCCCTGCTGCCCGCAAACATAATAGCGTTCATGGCTGCTCCCGCGTCCTTTATTGTGAAATAAATATGACCGCTCGTGTGATACTTGCAGTTGCTCACCTCTCCCTTTATGCTCACCTGTCTGAGCATAAAATCCTGAGCGAACATATTTTTAATATAGCTATTTACTTGCGCTACCGAATATATATTTCTATTTGCCATGTTCAATGCTCTATATCGCTGTTTCTCTTAAGCTATGCAAACTTTGCAAGCACTCCGTTTACAAATGCACCTGACTCATCTGCACCATACTTCTTTGCAAGCTCAACAGCCTCATTTATTGAAACCTTTGTAGGAATATCGTCCTCAAACTTTATCTCATAAACTGCCAATCTGATAATTGCCAGATCAACCTTTGCCATACGATTGGTCTTCCAGCCTTTAGACTTCTCATCGATGAGTGCATCAATCTCTGCCATATGCTCAATAATCGCACTGCATTTTTCATCAATATACTGTCTTTCCTCGTCTGTAGGATTTGTAAGCTCATCATTTAAAAGCTCCATCTGCTCTGCAAGCTCAGACTTGTCATGAAACTCAACCCTGAAAAGCATCTTAAAAACGTTTTCTCTTATCTTGCTTCTTGTCATTTAAATTCCTCTCGTGAATAATATTTTATATAAATTAAGGATGTCTGTACGACATCCTTAATTATACTACATTTGTGATCATTTAAAAAGAACTATTTAATTCTCTCCCATATCAACACTTGCTATACGAACATTGATAGTAGCCACAGAAAGCCCTGTCATTGTCTCAATTGCAGACTTAACCTTCTCCTGTACCTTTGTAGAAACCTCAGGGATGCTGTATCCATAAGCAATATTGAGTGCTACATCAACCACTACCTCATTGTCTGCTATCTCAATCTGAATTCCCTTTGAGAGATTCTTCATACCGAGCCTGCTGACAATCTCGTTTGTGATATTGCCTGCCATGGAGCTTACTCCCTCAACCTCAGTGGCTGCAAGACCTGCTATGATAGCTACAACCTCATCTGCTACCTTGATCTCGCCAGACTCATCTGATTTGATATTTATTGTGTTTCTATTCTCTGCCATGTCCATGTTCCTCCTTAACCGGCTATACGGTCTGTCCCTTTGCCACGTAAACCTGGAATGAGTCATTTCCCGTAAGTGATCTATTTCTTGATACGCGAACATTCTTGTCTGTGATCACGTACTCCAGATTGGCGCCATCCTCAATTACCGTATCCTGTAGCAGGATGCAGTTCTTGACCTTTGCATTCTTTCCTATCTTGACGCCTCTTGATAGGATGCTGTTTTCCACGGTACCCTCGATGACACAGCCATCAGCAACCATAACATTCTTGGCTTTTGAGCCATTTATGTATCTTGTAGGGTTATCATCCCTGATCTTTGTATAGATAGAATTGCCAGTCTTAAACAATGCTTCCCTGTTATCCTCATCAAGGAGCTTCATATTCTCCTCGAAATAGCTCTTCATATCTGTAATCTGTGAAGCATAGCCTGTGTACTCATATGCCTGGATATTGAGTGAATCAGTGTTTGCAGCCATCAGATCCCTTGTAAAATAAGAATAACCATGTACAAAAGCGTCATCCACTATTCTAATGAGCTTCTCCTTCTCCATGATATAGATATTCATGCCAAAGTTTACCTTGCCCATATCCATGGCATTGATATATATCTTTTTGATACGTCCATCATCTATATCAAATGTATAGTACATCTCATCATTGTTGCCGTTTGGTCTTAAGAATACCTTCGGTACCTCCTGCTTGCGGTACATTGCAGTGATATCAGCTCCTGTGTTCTTATGTGCCTCAATCAGCTCCCTGAAATCAAAATTGAATACATAGTTGGCATCAGCCATGATAACATACTTCTGAGTACACTTCCTCAGATAGCCCTTAAGGCTTTCGATTGCCTCAACACGGCCCTCATACACCTTAATCTGCTTCTGTGCATAAGGCGGAACTATATTGATACCACCATTTTTTCTTGCTAGATCAAACTCCTGACCTGAGCCCAGGTGGTCCATCAGAGAGTGATAATTCTTCTTAACTATGAGAGATATATTGTCTATTCCGCTATGTACCATGCTCGAAATCAGGAAATCGCAGAGTCTGTAACGACCCGCAAACGGAATGGAAGCCATAAGTCTCTCGGATACCATCTCAGGAATGAGGGCATCATAGCTGTTTGCAAAAATAATGGCCAAAGCCTCTTCGTTGTTCATATTTAGCATTGTTCCTGGCCCTCCTCAACATCATTATATACCATCGCCTTTGGTCCTATAACCGCTCTGTCGCCAATTGTAACTCCCGGTGCAATTGTAGCAACATCACCTGTCACGTCCTCCGCCGGCTTTTCTCCAATAACTGCATCACAGCCTACTGTAACGCCCTCTGCAACTATACAGTGTGTGACCTTAGCGCCTCTTTTTATCACAGTATCACCCATGACAACTGCATCCTCTACCACAGCGCCCTCTTCTACGATGACACCGCCAAAAAGAATTGAATGCTTTACTGTGCCCTTCACTACACAGCCATCGGTAATCATAGAGTCTGTAACCTCTGCGCTGTTGCCGATGAAATGTCCTGTATGGCCGCTGTTTCGGCTGTATATCTTCCAGTTCTCATCAAACAGGTTGATACCGCTGTGCTCAGGATCAAGCACCTCCATGTTTGCCTCCCAGAGTGCAGGTATTGTTCCTACATCCTTCCAGTAGCCGTTAAAGTGATAAGCATACATCCTGCGGCCATCCCTCAAAAGGTTTGGAATGATATTGTTACCGAAATCATTCTCTGAATCCGGATCATTTTCATCCTCGATAAGATACTTCTTAAGTATATCCCAATTGAAGATATAAATACCCATGGATGCAAGATTAGACTTAGGATTCTTTGGTTTCTCCTGAAACTCTGTGATCTTGTCGTCATCATCTGCTACCATGAGGCCGAAACGTGATGCATCCTCCCATGGAACCTCCATAACCGCTACAGAAAACTCAGCATTTTTCTCCTTATGGAACTTAAGGAAATCGCTGTAATCCTGTTTACAAATCTGATCTCCTGAAAGTATGATAACATACTCAGGATCATATCTCTCGATAAATGCAATATTCTGATAAATCGCATTGGCTGTTCCCTTGTACCAGTCTGAGCCTGAAGCCTTCTGATACGGTGGCAGCACATGCACTCCTCCATATAATCTGTCAAGATCCCATGGCTGTCCATTTCCTATGTACTCATTCAGCACAAACGGCTGGTACTGTGTCAATATACCAACTGTATCTATGCCTGAATTAACACAATTAGAAAGTGGAAAATCAATAATCCTGTATTTGCCTCCAAACGGAACTGCCGGCTTTGCAAGTTTCTGCGTCAGTGCATAAAGTCTGGAGCCCTGACCACCGGCAAGAAGCATCGCAACTAGCTCTTTTGCCATATTAAAATCCCCCTTGTTTAATTTCATTAAATTTTTGTTAGCTTTTGCAATTATTTTGTTTTTTTATAATGGTTTATAGTTATATATTACCACATTTTAGCATTTATGCAATTCAAAATTAACTAAAAAATACTATAATTTTTGTCATTATTTTCCAATTATCTCGCGGTTGTTTATGAACTCGTACGGCACCTCCTGGTACACATAATAATTAAGCCAATTGGAATAAAGTATATTGCCGTGCGATCGCCACTGTAAAAGCGGCTTTTGTGTATCATCATTATCCGGATAGTAGTTCACCGGCATATCTATATCAAGCCCCTTTTTCTTATCCCTCTCGTACTCATTGTGAAGAGTATATCTGTCATACTCAGGATGTCCCATCACAAAAATCTTTTTACCGTCCTGATCCATCAGAAGGAATACTCCGGCATCATCCGACTCCGCAAGTATGGTAAGCTCCTGATTCTTTAATATATCCTCCTTTAAGACCTCTGTATGCCTTGAGTGTGGTGCGTAAAACACGTCATCGAAGCCTCTGACAAGTGGGATTTTTCTGTTCTTTACGTGGTGCGCATACACACCAAACTTCTTCTTTGGAAGTACATGCTTTGGTATGCCGTAATGATAATACAATCCTGCCTGTGCACCCCAGCACAGATGAAGTGTGGAGAAAGCATGTGTCTTGCTCCACTCCATTATACTGCATATCTCATCCCAGTAGTCTACCTCCTCGTATTCCATAAGCTCAACCGGTGCCCCTGTGATTATCATGCCGTCAAAGTACCTGTCCTTTATATCGTCAAAGGTCTCGTAAAATTTGTTCAGATGACTGAGTGATGTGTGAGTGGCCTCGTGAGTAGATGTGGTCACAAACGTTACATTGACCTGTATAGGGGTATTTGACAGCGAGCGCAGTATCTGAAGCTCTGTGTCCTCCTTTAATGGCATGAGATTTACAATCGCAATCTCCAGCTGTCTGATGTTCTGATGTGATGCCCTGTTTTCGTCCATCACAAATATATTTTCTCTCTCAAGTATTTCCTTTACAGGTAAATCATTTTGTGTCTTTATAGGCATTTTATAACCTCTTTTCTAACGCCCAAACATCTCTATAAATGTATCCTCCGAGATGATAGGTATTCCTAATTCTTTTGCTTTTTTATTTTTTGATGAAGTAGATTCAGTGTCGTTGTTTACCAGATAGTCTGTCTTTTTTGACACGCTTCCTGTCACCTTGCCGCCCTGTGACTCCACATAGGCCTTAAACTCGCTTCTGTTGGCGAAATCATGCACATCGCCTGTGATGACAAAGGTCTTGCCGTTTAAGCTGCCCTCTGACATATCCTTTATATCGACCTGTTCTATGTCAAGCTCCTTAATCAGTGCTTCAAACATCGCGCTATTTTTGGAATTTGCATACCATTCAAGTATGGAGCCTGATTTTTCCTGGCCTATACCGTCTATATCCACAAAATCTGTGGCATTTCTCATTCTGTCCGCGAAGCCATCAAAACCTATTGCGTTGACAATCTTCTTGCCTGCATCGGTACCTATAAGAGGTATACAGAGTGCAAATATCAGATTGACCGGGTGGACATGTCTGCTTTTTTCGATGGCAGTCTGCATATTCATGCATGATTTTTCTCCAAAGCCCTCCATGCTGCTTATCTTATCAAAATGCTCTGGCAGATGGTATATGTCAGGGAACTGTTTTATGAATCCCTCATTTATAAATTTTAGCATTGTCTGTACCGAAAGTCCATCTATATCCATTCCGCTTTTGCTGACAAATCTTGAAAACTTTTTGACATTCTTGGCTGTACAGTCAGGATTAGTGCAGTGCAGTGTCCTTACACCGCTGTTTTTACTTACAAATATGCGTGTCGGATGATGACACACCGGACATTCCTTCGGTATCTCAACTGCTCCCACCGCATCCTTTACAGCTATGCATTTCGGAATAATCTTGTTGGCTTTTATCACGGAAAGTGTACACTCTTTTCCCACTCCAAGCCTTTCTATTTCAGTCAGATTGCAAAGTGAGGCTCTCGAAACCGTCGTGCCCTCTATCTGCACCGGATCAAAAACAGCCACCGGCGATATTGTCGAAACCGCACAAGACCACTCAATATAGCGAAGCCTCGTATCTACTGCCTCATCCTGCCACTTGAAAGCAAAGCCGGCTCTCGTAGCATGATGTCCCGTGATGCTTCCACCTGCAGCGTAGGCAGTGTCATCATAGCATATGACAAGTCCGTCCACAGGCACATCCATCCTGCCACTCTCGACATCCCTTGTCCAGCGTTTTACAGCCTCCTCAAGGCGCACCGCATCAGTTGCCTCCCTTTTGACAACATTGAATTTCATATCACTAAGATAGTTCATTCTGTCACCCCATGATATGATATCATCATCTATATGCACGAGTGTAAATGCATAAAACACAACATGTCTGCGTTTCACCTCTTCCACATCATCGAGATTTAATGTACCGGAGGCAAGGTTTCTTGGATTGGCATATTTCTCATCATCGTCCTCGATTGTATCATTTAACAGCTTGAAATCCGTGTAGGAAATTGTCGCTTCCCCTCTTACAACCATATGCCCCTTGTATGGTATCTCCTTTGGGAAGCCGCTTATGGCATCCTGCAAAAATGTGATGTTACTTCCTACAGTTCCATTTCCTCTCGTCAGTATTTTCACAAGCCTGCCATCGTCATATGTGAGCACGAGTGTCAGACCGTCAAGCTTCCATGAAAGCCATATTGGCATATCGCCTGCCCATTTCTTAAGCTCCTCAATACTCTTTGTCTTGGCAAGTGAAAGCGCCGGATACTCATGTGGCTCACGATTTCCAGCCTCTGCCTCATAGCCTGCATTCTGTGTCGGGCTGTCCTGACGGATATATCCTGTCTCTTTTTCAAGCTGTGTAAGCTCATCAAACAGTGCATCCCACTCGTAATTTGGCATTATTTCATCTGCGCCATTGTAATAGGCTTTTGATGCGCGGTTAAGACTTTCAACAAGATCATCTATCTTATCTTTTATTTTGTTATTCTCCATGCTGTAATAATCCTCTGTCTGCTTTACTTTGCTCTTCTATCCGGATATTTCTTATCCGTATGTTTCTTATCCGTATGTTTCTTATCCGTATGTTTCTTATCAGAATGATTCTTATTCGTATCAGGCATAACCGGCTGATTTGAGGAATCCGCAATCAGTCTTTTGAGTCCCTTGTATTCAAGTGGTGTTACTGCCCTGTACTTTCCTCTTGGCAGGTCACCAAGCTCAATATTCATGATTCTCACTCTCTCAAGCTTGACCACACGGTAGCCAAAGTATTCACACATCCGTCTTATCTGCCTGTTGTAGCCCTGTGTCAGAATAATCTTAAACTGCTTTGAGGACAGCTTTTTCACATGGCACTTTCTGGTTGTCACACCAAGCTCTACAAGCGGTACGCCTCCTGCGAGCCCTCTTATGAAGCTGTCAGATATTGTTTTGTTTACTGTGACAATATACTCTTTTTCGTGTCTGTTGCCGGAGCGCATCATCTTATTTACTATCTCGCCATTGTTGGTCAGAAGTAAAAGTCCCTCTGAATCCTTATCCAGCCTGCCAATGGGATAAATGCGCTTTGGGTAATTAAGATAATCTATCACGTTGTTTTTTTCCCTTTTTTCTGCTGTGCAGACTATGCCGGCCGGCTTATTGAGGGCAATCAGTATCATCTCTTCTTCCTTTGATACTACCTGTCCATTATATGTGACAGTCTGTCCCTTTAGAACTCTGTCACCTGTCTTTGCTGTCACGCCGTCTATTCCTACTTTGCCGGCTTCTATCTGCCTGTCTGCCTCACGCCTTGAGCACACGCCCGCTTCACTGAGGAATTTATTTATTCTTACACCATTTTCTTCCATACCATATCCTCTTTTTAGATTGCTTTATCCGATATACATAAACCAAACAGCAGCCTTTTCTACTCTTTACGGCAGCCATTTGCTATGTAGATTAAAACACGGAGACCTTTAAGCCTCCGTGTTGCTTCTTATTATTGTATGCACATCTGTTACTTTGTATTGCTTTTACTGTCCTACTGTCTGGAGATTCTCTGTCTTGATATAAGCTCTGCCATTTGTTCCGGCGCTGTAGGATACTATAGTCCAGTCGCCCTCTGTGCCATATGCTGTAAGTGTTACCTGTTCCTTTAAGAGACCAAGCTCCTTTGCATCTGTGCTTGCACCGTCACGCACCTTTACAACATCCTTTGTCACTACCTGATATTCAGCCGGTGCCTGTGGCTGCTCGGCTGTCTGCTGATTGGCTGCATTTGTATCTGTGGTCTGTTGGTCTGTGGTCTGTCCGGCATTTGCATCCGTAGTCTGCTGGTCTGTAGTCTGTCCTGCATTTGCATCTGTAGTCTGCTGATCACCACTCTGTGATGCATCGTCTGCCTGCTGTGTATCTGCCTCTGTAGTCTGTGTGTCTGCATCAGACTTCTTTAAATTGGCAATGCCTGACGATGTGTACCACTGCTTTATAGCACCTGTGAGTGTTGTCTCAAGCATAGTCTTTAAATTGGCATCAGAACCGACCGCCTGCTCATATTCCTTCTGTACCTCCTCATGAAGGTCTGCAAACTCAGATGAAGCAGTATACTTAGAAATAAGCTCCATAATATCGTCATCGAGTTCATTCTCGCAGTATGTTCTGTTGAAATTACTGTATACATTGTTTATAAAGAGCTTTCCGTCCTTATCTGTCTCTATATAAAAGAAGTCAAGTGTAGGTGCCTGTGTATCAACTCCCGTAAACTTTATACTGTTTTTAACAGACACAAAGTATGTTCCCTTTTTCAAACCATTCTTGGTGTAAGGTGTGATGTCATTGACTGACTCATAGTACTGGCTGACAACACCAATATAGCTCTTCTCGTTGTCGCTCACAGGTGTCGCAAGCTTGCCAAGGGTATCAAGGTCATCACCCACGTATGCCTTATAATAATCAGCAAGTAATGTGCTGATATCGTCCTTTGCGTCATTTGTGTAATCCTTTTCAAACTCAAAATCCTTCACCGAAATCTCTGTCTGTGATCCGGCTTCAGTATTGGATTGTCTGCCATTATTGCCTCCTGCGACAACTACTATAAGTATGAGTATGAGTCCTACAAGTACACCTGCTACTCCAACGTATTTTTTATTTTCTGCGCAAAACTGCTTTATATTATCCAATGTTTCCTTGTTAAAAAAGTCCTTCATGTGATTCCTCCATTAACCTAACATATCAAAATCAAAGTATGTGACCGACGCGAATCGAACGCGCACTCGCCGGAGTCGGAGTCCGGAATTTTATCCATTAAACTACGGTCACAAAAAAGTTACCAACTATTTATATCACATCTTTTACTTTTTTTCAATGTTACTTTTTTCTTATTATAGCCTTTTAGTGTTTTATTATAACTTTTTATGCATACTATTATAATTGATAAAAATTTGACAATATATTTCATTTATCTTATTATTTAACTGTTTGGGCATTATATATTGGAAATTTTTTCCGATATGCCATAAAAATATACCATTTTAATTAATAAAATTACTATTTATATAAGGAGCACTATTATGAGTTTCACATTTTTAAACCAGCTTCCAACTCCTGCACAAATTAAGGAGGAATATCCTCTGTCAAAGGAGCTTACCGAGCTTAAAGCGAAGCGCGATGCAATGATTTCAGATGTTATCTGTGGAAAAGATGATAGATTTCTCGTCATTATCGGACCGTGTTCAGCCGACAACGAGGATTCAGTCTGTGACTATGTCAGCCGCCTGACAAATATTCAGGAGGATGTAAAGGACCGCGTAATCATCATCCCTCGTGTATATACAAACAAGCCAAGAACAACCGGCGAGGGCTACAAAGGAATTGCCTCACAGCCTGACCCTGAAAAGGCTCCCGACATGGTTGAGGGTCTTATCGCCATGAGAAAAATGCACATCCGTGCCATCGCAGAGAGCGGACTCACCTGTGCAGATGAGATGCTTTACCCTGAGAACTGGGGCTATGTTGAGGATCTTCTCTCATATGTGGCAATCGGCGCTCGTTCTGTTGAGGATCAACAGCATCGTCTCACCGTCAGCGGCTTCGATGTGGCCAGCGGCATGAAAAACCCTACAAGCGGTGATTTTTCCGTCATGCTCAATTCTGTTTACGCAGCACAGCACCCACATCATTTTGTTTACAGAGGCTATGAGGTTGAGACATCAGGAAATCCTCTGACTCACGTTGTTTTAAGAGGTGCTGTCAGCAAGCATGGCAACACTACAACAAACTACCATTACGAGGACTTAATCCGTCTGCACGAAATGTACGACAAGATGGACGTTGTCAACCAGGCGGCTATCATCGATACCAACCATTCCAACTCCGGAAAGAAGTTCAAGGAGCAGATTCGTATCGCCAAGGAAGTTATGCACAACAGACAGCTTTCCTCTGATATCAAATCACTTGTCAAGGGTCTTATGATTGAGAGCTATATTGAGGAGGGCAGCCAGAAGATTGGTGAGCATGTCTACGGAAAATCCATCACCGATCCATGTCTAGGATGGGAGGATTCAAAGAAGCTTATCTACGACATTGCAGAAATGAATTCTTAAATCACAAATTATACACACATTTTTTTACAAAACACAAGCCACAGGAGTATATATCCTGTGGCTTTCATTATTTTGTCGGTTTATTATTTAATCATATTACTATAAGCAAGAACTGCACTGACTGTTTTGGAATCCTGGATTTTCCCGGCATAAATCATGTCGCACAGCTCCTTTAGGGTGTATATTTCTACATCGATTGACTCGGCATCATCTAGATGCTGCTTGCCCTTTTTCAGGTTTTTGGCAAGATAGACATCTACTTCTTCGTCGCAAAAGGCAACTGTTGTGCGAAGTGAAAGTAAAAACGAGATATCATCAGAGCTGTAGCCCGTCTCCTCCTTAAGCTCCCTTTCTGCACACAGTCTGGTATCTTCTCCCACAAAGTCTCTGCAGCCGGCCGGAATCTCTATTGTCTCCCTCTCGAGAGCATTTCTATACTGACGCACCATGATTATCCTGCCGTCATCAAGCACCGGAAGCACTGCCGCAGCGCCCTTTCTGTGTGAAACAAAATCCCATTCCTCAGTCTTACCGTTTGCAAACTGCATTGTATCCTTGTATATATCGAGTATTGAGCCCTTATATACAAGCTCTCTTTTTTGCCGTTTCATTTCATCAATCATTTTCCTGTTTACCTTCTAAATAATTTAAATTCAGAGTTACCGTTTTGATTAGAAATCCACCTCTGTGTCATAATAGCAGCATTTGAGAAGCTTCTCCATCTCCTCCTGGCTTGGCTGACGAGGATTTGAGCCTGTACAAGCATCAAGGATAGCATTTGCAGCAATCTCAGGAAGTCTCTCAAGGAATACCTCCTCCGGTACAAAGCCCTGCTCTGTTGGATAGCTGTCTGCTCCGTAATTCTTGATGCAGTGTGGGATATTCAGATCATCATTCATGCCACGTAAGTATTTGATAAGAAGCTCAACCTTCTCATCAAGTGTCTCTCCACCCAGTTTCATGAAATCTGCTATTACGCCATAGCGTTCCTTCGCTGTCTCATCCTTTGCATTAAAAGCAATAACCTTTGGCAGATACATGGCATTGGCTGCTCCGTGGATGATATGTGCACCATAATCTGCAAAAGCTGCGCCTGTCTTGTGTGCCATGGAATGAACTATTCCAAGTAGTGCGTTGGAAAATGCCATTCCTGCCAGACACTGCGCATTGTGCATCGCATCTCTCTTTGCCATATCACCATTGTATGAATCAATCAGGTCATGCTGTATCATCTCTATTGCATGGAGTGCAAGCGGATCTGTAAAGTCACTGTTGGCTGTTGATACATATGCCTCGATGGCATGTGTCATGGCATCCATTCCTGTGTGTGCAACAAGCTTCTGTGGCATTGTCTCTGCAAGCTCAGGGTCTACGATTGCAACATCAGGTGTTATCTCAAAGTCTGCGATTGGATACTTGATACCCTTCTCATAATCTGTGATGATTGAGAACGCAGTAACCTCTGTTGCTGTGCCAGATGTAGATGAAATAGCACAGAAATGTGCCTTCTTTCTAAGCTTTGGAATACCAAATACCTTGCACATATCCTCAAATGTGATATCCGGATACTCATACTTAATCCACATAGCCTTTGCTGCATCTATAGGTGAGCCACCACCAATTGCTACAATCCAGTCCGGTTCAAACTCAGCCATGGCAGCCGCACCTTTCATGACTGTCTCAACTGACGGATCCGGCTCAATTCCCTCAAAAAGCTTTACTTCCATACCTGCTTCCTTCAAATAAGCCTCGGCTTTGTCTAAAAAGCCAAATCTCTTCATTGAGCCTCCGCCCACACAGATAATAGCCTTCTTTCCCTCAAAGCTCTTTAATGCCTCAAGCGCACCCTTTCCGTGATATAAATCTCTTGGTAATGTAAATCTCTGCATTGTAAAACCCTCCATATGATATTTTAATTATATAGTTTCTCCCTTGTAATATTTATAAATATTACATTTATTATTTTATAACATTTTACTAATTTTGTCACGTACTATTATCTATTTTTGTGAACACAAGATATTTTATACATATATTTTTATGCAATATATACAATTATCTTCAGTAGTAATGAACAGTTACCGATAATTTATTTCATACCAATAAGCACTACATTGTAAAAATCGGCTGCATTTACGTTTTTATTTTTTGCAAAAAAGAAAAGGCTTCATACGAAGCCTTTTCAAATGTACATGTTATTATGTCAAACCGACAATACGCTAATGCTCTACTTTGCGTAATCCACTATACGTGACTCACGTATTACATTAACCTTTATCTGACCCGGATACTCTAACTCAGACTCAATCTGCTTAGATATATCTCTGGCCATGATAACCATGTCGGCATCACTGACCTGCTCAGGAACTACCATAATACGAATCTCTCTACCTGCCTGAATAGCAAAAGATTTTTCTACCCCTTTATAACCATTTGTAATGTCCTCTAACTGCTGAAGACGATTTGAATATGTCTCCAAAGTCTCTCTTCTTGCACCCGGACGTGCCGCACTGATTGTATCAGCTGCCTGCACGAGACATGCAATAAGTGACTCCGGTTCAACATCACCGTGATGTGATTCTACTGCATTAATCACAAGTGGTGACTCTTTGTATTTCTTACATAATTCGGCACCGAGCTGGATGTGTGAACCCTCCATCTCGTGATCTACTGCCTTACCTATATCATGTAATAAGCCTGCACGCTTTGCCATTCTGACATCCTCACCAATTTCAGCAGCCAGTAAGCCTGCCAGCTGTGCAACCTCGATAGAATGCTTTAACGCATTCTGACCGTAGCTTGTTCTAAACTTCATCTTTCCAAGAAGACGCACAAGCTCCGGGTGAATACCATGTATGCCCACCTCAAGTGTGGCAGCCTCACCCTCTTCACGAATCATATTATCGACTTCTTTTTGAGCCTTCTCAACCATCTCCTCTATACGGGCCGGATGGATTCTTCCGTCAACAATAAGCTTCTCAAGAGCTATTCTTGCAACCTCTCTTCTAATTGGATCAAAGCTTGACAAGATAACTGCCTCAGGTGTGTCATCTATAATCAGATCTACACCTGTCATAGTCTCGAGAGTACGGATATTACGTCCCTCTCTTCCTATGATACGTCCCTTCATCTCATCATTCGGAAGCGATACTACTGAAATAGTAGTCTCAGACACATGGTCTGCTGCACATTTCTGAATAGCTGTAACCACGTAATCCTTAGCCTTACGGTTTGCCTCTTCCTTTGCTTTGTTTTCCATTTCCTTAATCATTTTTGCAGTATCAAGTTTTACATCTTCTTCAATGGTCTTTAAGAGATATTCTTTAGCTTGCTCGGAGGTTAATCCAGAGATTCTTTCAAGTTCCTGTAAACGCTGCTCGTTAAGCTTTGATATTTCAATCTTCTGCTTCTTGAGTTCCTCTTCCTTAACTACAAATCCGGCTTCACGCTTCTCGATAGCTTCGAGCTTCTTGTCGACATTTTCTTCCTTCTGAACGATACGACGCTCATTACGGGAAATCTCGTTTCTACGCTCTTTGATTTCCTTATCCAGATCATTCTTAGCCTTTATAGACTCTTCCTTGATCTCAAGCATAGACTCGCGCTTCTTTTCCTCCGCAGTCTTTACAGCCTCATCAATGATTCCTCTTGCCTTCTCCTCAGCATTTCCGATCTTGGAGTTAGCAGATTTCTTCTGGTATAAAGCGGCTGCAAACCATACAATCAATGCAGTAATAATAATAGAAACTACAGCAGTAATGATATACGGTAGCATTACAGGAGCACCTCCTTTATTAAATTTTCATTGTATTTCACAAATTACAACAATTAAATTCTATACTTTTTGGTGCAAATTGTCAAGGTAATTGTGATCTCATTGCTGAAAGAATCTGGCTGCTCTTAAAGCCCCTGCGCATAAGAAACTGGTATATCCTGCGAAACTCCTTTTCATCACAGTTATCAGGATCATAGTGTTTCTTTTCAAGCAGCTTTGCTATATGTTTCTCTTCATCAGCAGTGTATTCGCTGTCTATGGCACAATTTATATCATCTCTGCCTATGCCCTTTGTCATAAGCTTCTGCTCCAGCTGCCTGCGGCTTAAGCTGTCCTGATGATACCTGACATATGTGGAAGCAAATCTGTAATCATCAAGATAATGAAAGCTCTTGACATAATCTATTGCTGCATCCACACAGCAATCCGGATATCCGCCCTGTGTGAGCTTTTCCCTAAGCTTTCTTTCACTCCTGTCCATCTGTTCAAGCAGATGCAGTGCTCTCTTTTTGGCTCTCTTTCCTACCACCTCAGTTATCAGCTTTTCGTAATCCGCTTCACTGATAAAGGCTCCCTCCATAATAGAGTACCGCACGGCCTCTGTACGGTACAGCACACATGTCGTGCCATTATCAAAGGTCGTGCGGTATTTGCCTTTACCAATATTCTCATATCCGGTAATCTCTATCATATATAACCCTGCTCACTTATTGCTCATCTGCCTCTGACTTTTCAGAGTCTTCCTGTACTGCAGTATCTTCATCCTCAGGCTGTGTAAAGTAAAAATCCCTTACCTTTGCCTCAAGCATATCAAAAAATGCCGGATTCTCATGGATATAAGTCTTTGCATTCTCACGACCCTGTCCTATCTTGTCTCCCTCGTATGCGTACCATGCACCGGATTTGTTGACAATGCCTGCATTTACTGCAAGATCAAGCACATCTCCTTCTCTTGAGATACCCTGTCCAAACATGATATCAAACTCTGCCTCTCTGAAAGGAGGAGCTATTTTATTCTTAACAACCTTTACGCGGACATGGTTGCCGACTATCTCACCGCCCTGCTTGAGTGACTCAGTTCTTCTGACATCAAGACGCACTGATGAATAGAACTTTAATGCCCTTCCACCTGTGGTAGTCTCAGGATTTCCAAACATCACACCTACCTTCTCACGAAGCTGATTGATGAATATAACGATACAATTTGATTTACTGATAACCGCCGTGAGCTTACGGAGTGCCTGGCTCATAAGTCTCGCCTGAAGACCGACATGGGAATCCCCCATATCTCCGTCAATCTCGGCCTTTGGTACGAGTGCCGCAACAGAATCGACAACCACGATATCCACAGCGCCGGAACGTACCATGGTCTCTGTTATCTCAAGTGCCTGCTCACCGCAGTCCGGCTGTGAAATATAGAGATTGTCAATATCAACACCTATATTTCTGGCATATACAGGGTCAAGCGCATGCTCTGCATCTATAAAGCCTGCGATGCCGCCTCGCTTCTGTACCTCTGCAACACAGTGGAGTGCAACCGTTGTCTTACCTGATGACTCTGGTCCGTACACCTCAATAATCCTGCCCTTCGGAAGGCCTCCGAGTCCCAATGCAATATCAAGGCTTAACGAGCCTGTAGGTACTGTCTCTACATTCATATTGGCTGAATTGTCACCAAGCTTCATGACAGAGCCCTTTCCGTATTGTTTCTCAATCTGCGCAATAGCAGCGTCTAATGCTTTTAATTTATCTTCCTTTGCCATAATAATCTCCTATCCTCTCGCGAACAAACGTTCGTTCTGCTATTATAATAATACACTTCTATTCAATTGTCAACAAATAAATTGGAATAATTACAGAATCATATAGCTGGCCGTGCTGCTGTTTGTGCCTCACGCTATACTCTAAAACAGCTATAACTAAAATACTCAAAATTATACAAATAAAACATAATTAAAAAGACAGTTGCTTTCACAACTGTCTTCATTATACACATAATCTCTCACTAACGTCAAGTCCAAATTCAACCTTGAAATCCTTACCTAGTTTCTTCCAAACTCAGTAAGCACAAGTCCGTCATTTCTATCGAGTGTCATGCCGATGCTCCACTCATTGATAAACAGAAGAAGCGGATTGCCCTTCATATCGACAACCTTCTTCATGTCGCTTGTTCCGTTAATTGTATCTACATTGACCTCATCCTTGTTCTCAATCCATCTGATATGCTCATATGGCAGATTCTCTAGTCTGATCTGCACATTGTACTCATTTTCAAGTCTGAATTTAAGCACGTCAAACTGAAGCACACCGACCACGCCGACTATGATCTCTTCCATGCCGCCCTTGTACTCCTGGAACATCTGGATAGCACCCTCCTGCGCTATCTGTGTGACGCCCTTTACAAACTGCTTTCTCTTCATGGAATCAACAAGTGATACCCTCGCAAAATGCTCAGGTGCAAATGTCGGGATGCCCTCAAACTCAAATTTATCCTTTGCTGTCGTGAGTGTATCTCCTATAGAGTATACGCCCGGGTCAAACACACCTATGATATCGCCCGCATATGCCTTGTCCACTATTTTTCTCTCATCTGCCATCATCTGCTGCGGCTGTGAAAGCTTTAGGCTCTTGCCTCCCTGCACATGGTATACCTCCATGCCGGCTGTAAACTGTCCGGAGCAGATTCGCATAAATGCTATTCTGTCCCTGTGATTTTTATTCATGTTGGCCTGAATCTTGAATACAAATGCGGAAAAATCCTCTGAAAAAGGATCAATCATTCCGATGTCAGATTGTCTTGCTGTCGGTGCATATGTCATCTTAAGGAAATGCTGTAAAAATGTCTCAACACCAAAGTTTGTAAGAGCAGAGCCGAAAAATACAGGTGAAAGCTCTCCCTTTGTGACAAGCTCCATATCAAAATCGGCACTGGCGCCATCCAGCAGCTCAATCTCATCCATGAGCTGACTTTTAAATTCCTCTCCGATCTCATCTGAAAGAGCCGGATCATCTATATGAATAATCTTCTCCGAGCCCTCTTTTGTACCCTTTAAGGTATCTGCAAAGGTCATGACCTCCTTGCTGTTTCTGTCATACACGCCCTTAAACTGCTTTCCTGATCCTATCGGCCAGTTGATAGGACATGTCGCGATGCCCAGCTCTTTTTCGATGTCATCGAGAAGCTCAAACGTATCGTTGGCATCACGGTCCATCTTGTTTATGAATGTAAAAATCGGGATATGTCTCATGACACAGACCTTAAAGAGCTTTCTGGTCTGTGCCTCAACACCCTTGCTCGCATCAATTACCATGACTGCCGAATCGGCTGCCATGAGTGTACGGTATGTGTCCTCTGAGAAATCCTGGTGTCCCGGTGTATCAAGGATATTGATGCAATATCCGTCATAATTAAACTGTAATACAGATGAAGTAACCGAAATACCTCTCTGCTTTTCTATCTCCATCCAGTCTGAAACAGCATGCTTTGCCGTAGCCTTTCCCTTTACCGAACCGGCCTGGTTTATTGCCCCTCCGTACAAAAGAAACTTCTCTGTCAGAGTAGTCTTTCCTGCATCCGGATGGGAAATTATTGCAAATGTTCTTCTTTTTTCTATTTCCTGTCTTAAGTTATCCACTGATATTTCCTCCAAACAAAATCAGAGTATAGTATAGCTTAAAACGGTTCCCATTTCAAGACACTAAAAATTTATGTATCAGTCCATCGTCGATATGACAATATTTGATGCCCCGATATTTGTCTTGCGCTTGATAATGTCCTCTATCTGAGCTCTCTTCTCATCAGTCACATCGTCCTTTCCCACAATCACATCACAGCATTCATCACTGAGACTTACCACAGCATTCTTAAAGCCCTTTGCCTCCAGCATCATCTGGGCATCCTCCTCCATCTGTGCATTTTCTGTCAGCTTCACCATGGCATCGACCGCGCTCTTCTTCTCGGCCTCTGACACTCCTGCATCATCGATAATCTTCTGCAGAGCCTCCTTGTTCTTTGAGCGCACCTGCTCGCGTCCCAGCTTCACCTGTGCCACACACTCCTCGCTCTCTGTGGATGCACTTGTCAGTACCGTTTCGCCGGCATTTAATATTTCCTCTGTCGAGTCTGTCTCAAGCGCAACCTCATCTGATACCTGTGTATCCTCACATTCCTTAGACTCCTTTGTATCTGCCTTTCCATTTACAGCTTCGATTTCAGTGGAAAGCACATCCTTTGCATTCATAAAGGTATCCCTGTTATCGTAGCTTATGTAACCGACCACTGCCAAAAGAAGTGCAAGTGTCGTAATAATTATCTGATTTTTATGGCTGCCTTTCTTCACTTTTATTCCTCCCTGGATATCATTTTTGCTATTTTTATTTTATGCATGGGCACATCAAATAATGCAGAAACCGCATTAGAAATATCGTTGTTTACCTGTGGGCTTCCTCCGCCCTGCGCTACCACAAGCACTCCTGAAACAGTCGGTTTGTCCGTGCTTGTGACATAAGGTACGCTTGCATCCTCGTCATCGTATATGACCGTAGTCTTTTCAATACTCTCCGAGGTCTCCTTAGTATCCTTATCCACTATCCTTGTGCCATCGTCTGACAGCGTAATCATCACAGATACCTCGCCCACACCGTCCATCCTTTCAAGAATACCCTCAAGCTTTTTTTCAAGCAGCTTCTCATATTCTTCATCATCGCAGGTGCTTTCACTTACTGACTTGGCTTTAGCTTTCTTTTGTGAATTACTACAGGTATTTTTATCCTCTTTTACCGGAAGCACCACAATAAGAAGCAGTACTCCAACAAGTAAAATCACTATGTAGTCAGTTTTCTTCAGCTTCGAAAGCCGTAAACAAATCTGTCGTATCCGCGTCATATTCATACGAAATCCCCTCTATTTTCTTTGTAAGCTCAGCAAATCTCATGTCATATTCATACCCTGCCGCAAGAGGCTTTAGAATAATGACCGCCAAAAACACCCCAAGCACAAACCTAAAATACCTCCTGTACTGCTCCTTTGGCGTTAAATATGTCATTACCATGAAAAAAAATGCCAGATACAAATAACTCTTCATGCCCTATCAACCTCCCATAAAGCTTGTAGATGCACATACTATCGCAATCACTATAAAAAACAATATAGATGCATCTCTTATCACGATATAATACAGATTTCCTGCCCTGGCAACGGCTTCTATGCCATCCACAATCCTGCTGTCTGAAACCGGCTGCAGCGCAGCGGAAAGCAATCTGTACATCAGCGAAAAGATTAGTGTTTTTACAAGCGGGGTCAGCACAATAAAAAAAAGCACGATAATCGCCGCCATACCAACACTGTTTTTTATGAGCATCGCACAGCCAAGCATAATTTCACCTGCACCCTGCCCAAGCCTCCCCACACCCGGTATCGCCTGAAAACTTTTTAAGATAAGACTTTCCGATATTTTGTCCTTTGCGGGAGCAATCATGGCCTGGACTATTCCTATTCCTGCCACTATCTTTATGGATGCCTTCATTATTTTTGTAACTGCTGATTCAATAAACTCTGCAAGCTTTTCAAGCTTCTTTTCACTTGATACGTGATTGAGCACCTCAAGCACCAGAAACAGATGAATTCCCGGTATGAGCACCAGCTTTATAAGCCACTCCACTACATAAATGAGCACAAATGCCAGCATGTAAAAGCCTGACGCCGAAAATCCTTTTCCGGACGCAAGAAGTACTGTCGCATATGCCGGCACAAGCGCTGTAAGATAAGTCAAAAGCACATCAATACAGCCCTTTGCCACATCAGACAACACAAAAAAAGATGCCATAAGCATTGATATAACCGATGCATACATAAACAGAAAGCTTACATTGTATACATAATCCTGCCGCCAGAAAATAAGCCTTGAAAACACCATAAAAAGTATCGTATAGCACAACACATTTATAATAACAGGCCTCACCGCCGCTATCTCATAAAAAAACAGCTCATAAATATACTCACAGATTTTTTCACCTGCCTTTTGATTTCCTGCCAGAATGGCATCCACTATATCCGAAAACGATAGTCTGTCCGGCAGATAATCCTTTGAATATTTTTCAATCTCTGACATATCTATTTTTTCAAGCATCTGCTGCTCAATTTTATCTGTAACTTCGGTGTCCGACGCATACACAAAACACTGCGGCAAAAACACTACAGCCAATATGATTATTATCAAAATATATTTTTTACAAATCAAAACAGCTCTCCAATCAGCTCTATCAGACAAGACATCACCGGAATTGACATCACAACAATTGCTCCCTTCGCAAAAAGCTCTATCTGCGATGCAATTGCGCTATGACCACAGTCCTTACAGATTGAGGATGAAAACTCCGCAATATATGCAATCCCAAGCATCTTTACCATAGTGACAAAAAATGCCGGTTCCACAGGAAGCTTTGAAATAAGTCCTTTAAAAAACTCAATTGTTGTGCCGAGCCGCTCCAATGCAAAAGCAAAAATTATAGTGCCGCAGGCCACTGAAAGAAGCATTGAAAGCTCAGGTCTGTCACGCTTTAAAAGCACTGAAAAAAATACTGCCGCAATTCCTATTATCCCAATCTTCAACATATTACAAAGAGAACATATCCTGCATTGCCTTAAACAGCTCACTTATATATGGCACAATCCAGAACAATACAATAACAAGCCCGGCCAGACTAAGCAGGAAAGTCATTTCCTCCCTTCCACTGTGTTTTAAGACCTGTCCGAGCACCGTAATCACTATTCCAAGTGCTGCTATCTTAAAAATAATCGAAATCTCCATCATCAAGTCCTTTCATCGCATACAACAATATGTTTAATCGGATTACCACATTTTTATACAAACATTTTTATATAAGCATTATTGATATCATAATCCCTCCCAAAATACCCACCGGACAAATCACCTTCATTTTTTCAACATAATCTTTCCTGTAAAAATCTATCTGTTTATGTATGTCCAAAGCACATTCCTTAAGCCGCTGCTCCATCGCAGCTGCATTTTTTTCAAAGAACGCACCTCCCATTTCAACTATCATTTTATTTATTTTTTCATCAGATACCCTGCCACAAAGCACCTTCTCCCACACAGCCATCCAGCCCTCATCCCCGCTTTTACAGCTCCTGTTTGAAAGCACTTCTCCCATTCTCCTGCAGCCCTCATTAAACACCTCGCTCTTTCCTCTTATGCTGTTAAAAAACTGTGGTGCCTTCATTCTTTCTCCTGCCAGATAAAATGCCCCCTTTTCAAGCAAAAGCATAAAATCATACAGCATCGCTATATCTGCCTTTTTTCTTTTGCTGTAATCGTTTATCAGCCCCAATACCGCAAACAGTACTATACAAAAGCCTGTAAGCTTCATCATAAATGCTATAACGCCTCACCCCTTTTTCATCATGGTCTATAAACACAAACCGTTCTATGGCATGTGGCAGCATTTTTCTTCGCAGATCATCTGCATTGGTGCCATGTACACTGCCAAGTATCCTTATTCCGCAACTCACAAGCTGGTTTAGTGCCTCGATATCGCTTTCACCTCCCAGCTCATCCACTGCAATCACATCCGGTGACATAGAGCGCAAAAGCATCCTCATGCCAAGTGACTTCGGACAATTATCCAGCACATCACTGGAATTGCCTATATCGTTTTGAGCCACTCCCAAGTAGCACGCTGCTATCTCCGAGCGCTCATCGACCACCGACACCTTAAGAGCGTTTTTTCCGTCACAGCCATCTGAAAGTATCCTTATGCAGTCTCTTAAAAATGTTGTTTTTCCTTCTCCCGGCCGTGATATAACCAATGTATTGTAAATGCTGTTTTCATCCCGTATATAAGGCATCAGTGGCATTGCAACGTCCCTTATCTGATGGGCAATTCTGATATTTAAGGACGCTATCTCACTGACTGCTGTAACCTTTCCTCCATCGCAGCCCATCTGCCCTGCAATTCCCACACGATGACCTCCCTCCACTGTAAAATAGCCTGCTGCAAGCTGCGGTGCTATCGCGTGGAATGAATATCCGCTCAGATAATTTATCATCTCCTCAATATCGCTATGTGAGATATACACTCCGGCTCTACATCCTCCCGCAAACATATACTGCACCTGCTTTCCGGCGCGCACCCTGATTTCCTCCAGACCACACGGCATGTACGCTTCTGCCTCAGCCTTCATCTTTTGTGGCAGATAATCAATTATATCCATATTTTTCACTCCTTATCGCCACCGACAGTTATTCAAATCAAAAAAGGACACAGACGATTCTGATAAATCATCTATGTCCTATTTATATTACATGTCCAATTGTTTTAGAACGTGAAAATTATTATTTTTTACATCCTGTCAGGAGCTGAGAATCCAAGCATATCGATACAAGCCTCAAGTATCTCCTTTGTGAGCACAAGCAGCGAAATATATGACTTCTTAAGCTCTTCATTCTCCTCAGAAAGAATCTTTGTGTCATGGTAGAAGCCGTTGAATGCGTTGGCAAGCTCGTAGATGTATGCACATATCTTGTGTGGTGCAGACTCCTCGTATGCACTCTCAATTGTAGCATTGAACTTTGCCAGAGAGAGCATGAGATTCTTCTGTCCTGCATTGACTGCCGGCATGATCGCATCCTTCAGTGCGCTGATGTCGCCACCCTTTGCCTCATACTTTGAGAGGATTGACTTGATACGCACGATTGTATAAAGGATATATGGACCTGTGTTACCCTCAAAGGATGTGAATCTGTCGATATCAAAGATGTAATCCTTGCTCGCCTGATTAGACAAATCACCATACTTGACTGCTGCAAGCGCTACAGTTTTGGCTGTCTGCTCAGCCTCCGCCTCGTCTATATTCAGATTCTCTTTTTCCTTCTGGTTTTCCTTAATCTTATTGAGCATCTCATCGTCAATTTCCTTGAGGAGGTACTCAAGACGCATTACTCCACCGTCTCTTGTCTTGAAAGGCTTGCCGTCCTTACCGTTCATGGTTCCAAAGCCGATATGTACAAGCTCTGTAGTATCAGGTACTATGCCTGTCTTTCTTGCACAGCGGAACACCTGGATAAAGTGCATTGACTGACGTGCGTCTGCCAGATAAATCACACGGTCAGGGTTGTTCTCCTTCATACGCATAACAAGTGTTGCAAGGTCTGTAGTGCTGTAAAGTGAGGCTCCGTCAGACTTTAGGATGATACATGGCGGAATCTCCTTTGTATCTGTATCCTCCTTCACATCCACAACCAAAGCGCCCTCACTCATATGTGCAAAGCCCTTTTCCTTCATCATTTCAACCATCCCAGGTACATATGGCTGTGCATCCGACTCGCCCTTCCACAGCTCAAAATGAACATTCAGATTCTCATAATTTCTCTTCAGATCTGTTACAGAGACATTCATGATGTGTGAAAGCAGTGCCTGATAGCCTCTCCTGCCTCCCTGAAGCTCTTTTGTGGCAAGAAGTGCTGCTTCCTTGAAGCTCTCATCTGATTTTGACTTGCCGCTGGCTGTCGGATATATATCCTCAAGCTCAGATATGGTAAACGGTGCCTCCTTCGGGTACTCTCCTGTATAGCTCTCATCAAAATAAACGAGGTCAGGCTTTCTCTCGCGAAGCTCTGTGATGATAAGTCCCATCTGAAGTCCCCAGTCACCGAGATGCACATCACCAATCACATTGTGTCCCATGAACTTTGCGATACGCTTAACGCTCTCTCCGATTACTGCTGAACGAAGGTGTCCTACATGAAGAGGCTTTGCGACGTTTGGTCCGCCGTAATCCACTACTATAGTGAGTGGCTTTTTTGCCTTCTCCAAGCCGTATCTGCCCTCGTCATCCTTCATATCGTTCATATATTTTGCCAGAAAAGCGGTATCCATTTTGATATTAAGAAATCCCGGCTTTACTGATTCTACTGACTCAAACATCTCATCTGACTCAAGGAGCGCCGCTACCTTGTCTGAGATCATAAATGGTGCACACTTATACTCTTTTGCCGCTGCCATTGCTCCGTTACACTGGAACTCACAAAGGTCCGGTCTGTTTGAAAGTGTAACCTTTCCGTACTTCTCATCATATCCTGCACTGACGAATGCCTTTGTCACTTCCTCTGATATCAAATTAATCAGTTTTTTCATTGTATTCCTCCTGATATATAGCTGTTTTGCGTCAAACAGCGAATATACTTATATTAGCACACAAATGAATTGCTTTCAATATCAACCGTCATTTTTGCCTTCTGAGTAAATATTAACCGGCAACGTAACCTTGCATTTGCAACCCCAAAGGAGTATGATTTCATATGAAAATTTAAAGGAGGTCTTATCAATGAAGATAAAAACCAAACAAATAACCGTTACTGCAATTATGCTGGCAATCTGCCTTGTCAGCCAGTTTTTTAAGAACTTAAGCGTATACATCACAGGTCCGATCATTAATGCAGCTTTAATACTTACCGTACTCTATGCCGGAATGGCATGTGGCATTATCCTAAGCATTATCACACCTGTCACATCATTTTTCATCACAGGAAGTCCTGTTATGGCGGCTATCCCTGCGATGTTTCCATGTATCATGATAGGAAATATCATTCTAGTGGTATGTGTGGGACTGCTTCGCAAAAAATGCGGTAAAGCTGCCGGTTTTCCTGTATCAATTGCAATAGGTGCCATTCTAAAGGCCGTTTTCATGGGAATAGCCATTGCACTTATCATTCTACCTGCATTTCTGCCTGCACCAATGCACAAGATGCTGCCGGTATTACAGCTTCAGTTTTCAGTGACACAGCTTATCACCGCTGTTATCGGAGGTGTATATGCAGTCATAATTGCGGCTGTGCTTAAAAAAACTTCTTTAGCACAGGCAGACTAAATATTCAATTATCTGCTTATGCTTCCAGATATCCGTGCATATTTTTAAGCGCATTTTTCTCAAGCCTTGATACCTGTGCCTGAGAGATATTTATCTCCTCTGCCACCTCTATCTGTGTCTTGCCTTCGAAAAAACGCAGCTTAATAATCTGTCTCGCTCTGTCATCAAGCAGCTTTAAGGCATCGTCGAGAACCAGATTTTTTACCCATGCTTCCTCTTTGTTTTTCTTGTCCGATATCTGATCCATCACATAAAGTGTATCACCACCGTCAGTATATACAGGATCAAAGAGGGAAAGCGGTGTCTGGATTGCATCAAGTGCGTATAGTATATCGTTTTCGGGGATACCGCAATCCTTTGATATTTCCGCTAAGGACGGATCATGCACCAGCTTTCTCGATAGCTTTTCCTTTGATTTAATAGCCTGATAAGCTGTATCCCTGAGAGAACGTGGAATGCGGTACGCACTGTTATCACGCAGATACCGTCTCACCTCACCGATAATCATCGGAACAGCATAGGTGGAAAACTTAACACCTATAGTCGGATCAAAATTATCAATTGATTTCATAAGTCCGATGCATCCTATCTGAAATAAATCATCCATATTTTCATTATGGTTTGAAAACCTTCTGATTACCGAAAGCACAAGCCTTAAATTTCCACGAATATATTTTTCTCTTGCAGCCTTATCTCCCTTTTTTATTTTCTCAAACAGTTCTTCTTTTTCATCATCCTTAAGTACCGGCAGTTTTGATGTGGTCACTCCACATATATCAACCTTATATACAGACATGGGAATCCTCCGGATAAATTTCTTTATCTAAAGCATTCCCATTTACAGTAATTTTATTCAATTAATCCGCGTATATAATTCTACAGCACTGCCGCTATTTTTATATCCTTTTCATCCTTAAGCACCAGCACACTGTTGTCTTCAAGCAATGTAACTGTAGGCCTTGAATACTTCTCCGTCACAAAAATTATTTTGGCCTTTTTGCCGTTTGTCAAAAGCACCGTGCTTCCGATATATGAGCTTGCAATCTTCTTCAAAAACATCCCTATATACTTCGGATGATACTTTGATATGCCATCATACTCAAAATCTTCTATCACATCAAACGGACACATCCCATCACGGTAACAGCGCTTTGATGTCATTGCATCGTAGACATCGGCTATCGTAATAATAGCTGATATATCATCGATTTTATCTGCTGTATATCCAAACGGATATCCTGAGCCGTCAAACTTCTCATGATGTAAAAGTGCCGCACGCTTCGTGCTTTCCAGAATCTTGAAATTATTAAGTATCTCATAGCCATATACCGTGTGCTTCTTTATCACCTCAAACTCTTCCTTTGTGAGCTTTCCCGGCTTCAATAATATCTCATCCGGTATCTTAAACTTGCCTATGTCGTGCAGCAGACCTGCCATTGAAATCTCATCCAGCTTTTCTGTATCAAGCCCTGCCCACACACCAATGAGACGTGCAATAATTGATACATTCATGGAATGCGCCATAGTAGATACATCTGTCTGCTTTAATACCTGAAGTGCATCAAAGAGCTCATATGAAGTCTCAAACCTGTCAAAAATCTCTACCGAGTCCCTGATGAGCGTATTCTTATCCGGGATGATATTCCTGTATAGTATGTCATTCATATATTCATGCAGGTTATCGATGGAATCACGGTATTTTTCCTTAATGATGGCATATTTTTTATTCCATTCTTCTTTTTCCTGTGCTGAGCTTCCCTCAACATAAACCGAAGCTATATTGTAGAATCCAAACTTTGCTATATCAAATGCCGATACAGCCTGATGTCTTTTAAGGATAAGCTGTCCCTTTGGCGAAAACACATCTACTGCCGTAGTCATTCCCTCTTTTAGTTCATTAACCTTTATTTCTCTCATAATACTGTTTCCCTCTTGTCATTTATCTTCTCACTTGCACTCATTATACCACAATCTCTCTAAATGGGCACTGATTTTATGTACTTCTTGACATTCAAAGCATTTTTTGTTAACATAGCAAGGCGAAAATAAATGCGTCAGTTCGAAACCTTCCTGACGTAAAACAAAACTAAAGGAGAACTAAATATGAGAAACAAAAAAGTATTATTTGCAGTACAGGCAGCTATGATTGCAGCACTCTATGTTGTGCTCACGTATATCACCAATCTGCTTGGTCTCGCATCAGGCACCATTCAGGTACGCTTTTCTGAAGCGCTTTGCATCCTTCCGGTTTTCACACCGGCAGCCATTCCGGGTCTTTTCATCGGATGTCTGATTTCCAATCTTATCACAGGCGGCATCATCTGGGATATCATCTTCGGAAGTATCGCTACACTGCTCGGTGCACTCGGCACTTACTTCCTTCGAAAGAAGAAGTTTGTATACACCCTGCCACCGGTCATCGCCAACATAATTATCGTGCCACTCGTGCTCAGATACGGATACGGTTTTACGACTGTATACAAGGGTGTTGATATCTCTCTTCTTTTCAATGCAGTTACAGTCGGAATCGGTGAGATCATATCAATATGTGTACTTGGAAGCCTGTTAAAAGGAATACTTTCGAAATACAGAAATGTAATTTTCAAGCAGGACGAGGCGTAGTTACATACATAGCACTTTCAATAAGCTGCGCGTCATAAAATAAAAAGCTCTGTGTCATACACTTATATGTATGCACAGAGCTTTTTACTTTATTACTTTAATATGCTGTGATTACATTCTATCTATCCCACTTATCACACAGCGCATTTATCTGGTCTGCAAACTTGCTCAAGTCCTTATTAGCCATACCCTGGCACTTCTGGATAACAGATACAAGCCTCTGGCCTGCTGCCACAAGACGGTCAAATATTGTCTTCTCTCTGCTTGCCATGCCATATGCAGCCTTTTTCTCCACAAGCTTGCGGGAGCCATCTGCCACCTTCTGATTCGTGATAAGGTCATAGACATCACCACTGTATGGTGCCACTGCATCATAGCCGAAGGTCTCATGCACATGATTTGCAAAGGACTCTGCTGTGGACTCCTCTCCATGGACTATAAATACATGCTCCGGCTTGTTTTTTATTGCGCCAAGCCACTCGGTAAGCTGATTTTTGTCTGCATGTCCACTGATACCCGGTAGATTTACTATGCTTGCCCTTACTTCTATTTCCTCACCAAAAAGCTTCACCTTTTTAGCTCCGTTCAAAAGTGCATAGCCAAGTGTGCCCGGAACCTGATATCCTACAAATAAAACTGTTGAATCACTTCTCCAAAGATTATGCTTTAAGTGGTGTCTGATACGTCCGGCCTCACACATACCCGATGCTGAGATGATAACCTTTGGCTTCTTATCGAAATTAATCATCTTTGACTCATCCGATGATACTGCCACACGAAGTCCCGGAAACTTGATTGGATTGATGCCTGCCGAAATAAGCTCCATAGCCTCCTCATCAAAACAGTCCGATATATTCTCATGAAATACATTTGTTGCCTCAACAGCAAGGGGGCTGTCGATGTAAACCTCAAAATTCGGATGCTCCGGCAGCAGATTCTCCGTCTTTATACGCCTGATAAAGTAGAGCATCTCCTGCGTCCTGCCCACTGAAAATGCCGGGATTACCAGATTGCCGCCTCTTGTAAAGGTCGCATTGATGACCTTTGCAAGCTCCACCGCGTAATCAGGCGGCGTATCGTGCAGACGATTGCCATATGTAGATTCCATAACCACATAATCAGCACTGTCCACATACTGCGGATCCTTGATGAGCGGCCTGTTGTGATTTCCGATATCGCCTGAAAAGACAATCTTTTTGGTCACATTCTCCTCAGTCACCCACATCTCAATGGATGATGAACCAAGCAGATGACCTGCATCCACAAATCTCACCTTAAGCCCCGGACATATCTCATACACACTGTTGTAATCACACGGTGTAAAGTGCTGCATGACATTCTGTGCATCCTCCACATTGTACATAGGAGTCACTTCCGGTCTTCCGGCTCGTCTTGCCTTTCTGTTCTTCCACTCCGCCTCAAATTCCTGAATATGTGCAGAATCCTTTAGCATGATGTTACATAAATCCGTTGTCGCCTTTGTCGCAAAAATGGTGCCCCTGAAACCATGATTGTATATGAGTGGCAAAAGACCTGAGTGGTCAATGTGTGCGTGTGTGACAAACACATAGTCTATGAGTGAAGGATTGACCGGTATCTCCTGATTCACGTACAAATCAGCTCCCTGCTCCATTCCACAGTCAATAAGTATATGTGTGTCCCCAAATGTCAGATAGTGACAGCTTCCAGTAACCTCTCTGTCAGCCCCGATAAATTCCAATACCATACTACCATCTCCTATTCTGTTTTATAATAAAAATATTATATCACACTTATGCCATTTTCTGTATTTCTTTCTTCAATCTTTCCATTATTTTTTTCTCAAGCCTCGATATGTATGATTGTGAAATTCCAAGGATATCTGCCACCTCCTTCTGCGTCAGCTCCTTATTCTCCACACGGTTTACTCCAAATCGAAGCTCTATTATCTGTCTTTCACGCTCGTTCAATGACAGCATGGCTTTTTTTAGCAGTGAAATCTCAACCTCAGTCTCAAGATCCTTATATATGACATCCTCATCCGTCCCCAGTATATCTGATAAAAGCAGCTCATTTCCGTCCCAATCCGTGTTTAGTGGCTCATCAAAGGATACCTCAAGCTTCACTCTGTTGTTGCGGCGCAGATACATAAGAATCTCATTTTCTATGCATCTGGATGCGTATGTGGCAAGCTTTATTTTCTTCTCAGGATTGAATGTGTTTATCCCCTTTATGAGACCGATTGTGCCAATTGATATAAGGTCCTCCACGCATACTCCCGTGTTTTCAAATTTTTTTGCCAGATACACCACAAGCCTTAGATTGTGCTCTATAAGCTGCTTTTTTGCCTGTTCCTTTGACATTGCCACATTTTTATCCACCAATGCAATCAGACAGCACTTCTCCTCATCTGTCTCAAGCGGAGGCGGCAGCACCTCCGTCCCTCCTATGTAAAACACCTCATTTGTGTGCGGCTTGCTTCCCCAGAGTATTTTCCATACCCGTTTTATTACTAAAAACAGCTTCATTCAAAATCATATCATATGCATTGTTCTCAAATAAACTATCCGATGCTCTTCCCACCAGCACATTATGTAAAATCAGCTTACCATTTCCCTTCATGACTGTCATCTCATCAAATTCACACACTTTAATGCTCCCACCATCATTTCCCAGGCTCTTGTACGGCACATCAAAAAAGCCGGCATCTTCTCCTACAATATCAAACAATGCACTCCCGCCTATATGTACCGGAAGCTGCTCGGGCTGTTTTTTTAGCAGATTTCCCGTATCATACAAGGCTGTGGCACAAGCCCTTTTACCATCCTTTAAAAGTGTGACCCTATACAGTCTTCTGCTCTCATTACTTCGCTCACAGAAGCACTTTAACACTATGTATGATATGACAAAACCAAAGCATATCATAACTGTCGCATCAGAGCTGAAAAAGCTGTCCAGAGCTGTTACTATGCCTCCGGTCAGCACTGTTACAAACATACATAGTGCAAAAAGTCTTAGAAACGGGATTTTTCTGCCAGCCTGTCTGCCTATTGCAAGCCTTGCCGCAAGCGGTACGACCACCAGAACAGAGGTCCATTTATAAAACGCATAGCTGCCTGCCAGAAGAAGCAGTACACATTCACATACCGATGCACCCACTGCAGAAGCAATCAGACGTACCACCTTCCCGATCAATGGAATTTTTAGCATATATATGACAAATATAAGTATGAGACAATTGGTGATAAATGTACGAAGAAGAAAAATATCGAGATAAAATGCATAGATAATTTTTCACCTCACTTTCACAGACAAGAATAGCGTAAAAGCAGGTTTTTAAGTGCCGTAATATGTCGACAATAAGCAAAAAAGACATGCAGCCCATAAGCTGCATGTCCTATAAACTATCGTCTTGAATTCTTAAGGAAATCCGGAATATTAATCTCTACAGGCTTAACCGTGCTCTCAGGCTGGCGTGGCTTCTGGATACCTGTATATGCATGTGCAGGTGCTGTCTGCTGTGGCTGGGCAGCTGTATGAAGTCCGCTTGTTGCTGTTGTGTGAAGTCCTGCTGTGGCTGTGGATTGTGTTCCCATGCCTGAAACAGGTCTTGCAGCTGTCTGATTCGGATATACCATACGGTTTTGCATACCGCCTGCCATTCCTGCACCATGCGCTGCCTGCTTGCCCGGCATATCTATCTTCTCTGAAACATCCTCCAGTCCTGTAGCAATAACAGTGATAGAAGCCTGATCAGTCATGCTCTCATCAAACTTGGCACCAAAGATAATATTGGCATTCTCTCCTGCCAGATCCTGTACATAGCTTGCTGCATCATTTGCATCCATAAGGGAGATATCTCCTGAGATATTGATAATTACATGTGTTGCACCATTTATCTTTGTCTCAAGAAGAGGTGAAGCAACCGCAAGCTTAACAGCTTCGATAGCCTTATCATCCCCCTGTGCACTACCGATACCGATATGTGCCATACCCTTGTCCTTCATGACAGTCTGTACATCTGCGAAGTCAAGGTTGATAAGTGCAGGAAGATTAATAAGATCAGTGATTCCCTGAACTGCCTGCTGCAATACCTCATCTGCCTTCTTGAGTGCATCCGGCATTGTTGTGCGACGGTCTACTATCTCGAGAAGCTTATCATTTGGAATGACAATAAGTGTATCAACGCTCTCCTTAAGTCTCTCTATTCCTGAAACAGCATTAATCATTCGCTGCTTTGCCTCAAATTTGAATGGTTTTGTAACAACACCAACTGTAAGTATACCCTGATCCTTTGCTATCTTTGCAACAACAGGAGCTGCACCTGTACCGGTTCCGCCTCCCATACCGCATGTGACGAATACCATATCAGCGCCCTTTACTGCTGCCTGAAGCTCCTCTGCGCTCTCCTCAGCGGCCTTCTGACCGATCTCAGGCTGCGCACCTGCGCCGAGTCCCTTTGTAAGCTTCTCTCCAATCTGTATAAGTGTAGGAGCCTTACAAAGCTGTAAAGCCTGCTTATCTGTATTGATACCGATAAACTCTACTCCACCAATATTCTCATCAATCATTCTGTTAACTGCATTGTTACCGGCTCCTCCGACTCCAATGACAATAATCTTTGCGCTGTTATCAGCCTCGTTAGTTCTTATCTCAAGCAAGGTGATTCCTCCTCTTTCTTTCCCAAAATTTAATTTTCTATATAAAAATATCGAATATTCTTAAACTCATTTATTCTATAATATAATTTTTCTCCAAAATAATCAACTATAAAATATGATTTTTTTTATTTAGTTTTTCATTATTCTGACTTGTCAAACACAATATTTGTTGTTTCTTCCGTCCAGCTCTCTAAATGTAGTGTACCGGACTGTCCCTCAAGCGATGGCATGATAGCCTTAAGCCTCTCTATTTTACGTGTAAGCTTTGTAGTGTCACCAATTATCACACTCACATTACCATACTTGACTACCGGTGCATTTTGCGCACCATAATCCACAGAATCCGGCACAAGGTCCTGCCTTTTTAATCCCTGGGTAAGCTCAAGGATATCTTTTAGCATAGTCTGCTTAATAGGCAGCTTCTCATAAAGCACTACCTTGTCACAGCTTATGCCGTCTATGCATGGCACACCCGGCACCGTGTCTGATGCTGTCTCCACCACAAAGCCATCCTTATCAAAATATGCATTCTCATTAATTCCAGGAATATATATGTATCCAAGCATTCCTTTTTCATAAACTGATATATGAAGAGTATGCGGACTATCCAGGCTTATGCTCATTGTATCAATAAACGGTATTTTTTTAGTATCCTTTACCTTATATTTCAGATAAACATACAGTGAATTCCATGAGTACTTATCATTAAGTACCGCATCCTCTATAGTCTTTTGGTCGTAAAGCTCATTGCCCTCGACAACTACCTTTTTTACCGTAAACAGCTTAAGTGCAATGAGAAACAGTATCGCAAGCACTGCTATCGTAATTAGCAGTCCCATAAAAAAATGCTTTAATCTCTTTTTATGTTTTCTTTTTTTCTTAATCATTATATTTCACGCCTTAATCTACACATTTTCAAGCCTGATGCCTCTTGACACAGACAAAACAAGCCCTATTTCCGCCATCAGGAATATGATTGACGTACCTCCATAGCTGATAAACGGCAGAATAACACCGGTATTTGGAAGTGAATTGGTAACTACCGCAATATTCAGTATCACCTGGATTGCAATATGACTCATCACACCAATCACTAAAAGTGAGCCATACAAATCCCTTGCATTGTTTGCAATGACCATCATACGCCATATAAGCAGTATAAAAAGTAAAATAAGGCAGATAGCTCCAAACAGTCCGAGCTCTTCACAAATAATTGTAAATATCATATCATTTTGTGACTCCGGCACATTGCCAAGCTTCTGTAAGCTCTCTCCAAGTCCTTTTCCAAACAATCCGCCCGAGCCTATTGCATAAAGTCCCATCATAGTCTGGAATACTGCGTCTGTTCCCGCAGTCTCCGGATGCAGCCATGCCTCTATACGTGTACTTCTATAGCCTGCCAGCATGACAAACGCCACTGCAAACACAACTACCGCCACTGCTACAATAATAAACTGCAGATACTTTGGACTTGCAACAAACAACATACAGACCGAAATGCCTATGATGATAACTGCCGTACTCAGATTGCTGATTGCAACAACTATTATGAGTGGAATAAGCATAGCAAGCACCTTTACCAGACTTAAAAACTTATCAAACTGCTTGGGTATCTTGTCTATAATCATAGCCATAAACAGTATGACCGCAATTTTAGCCACTTCTGAAGGCTGGAACTGTATTGGTCCTATGCCAATCCATCTCGATGAACCATGTGAGCTTGAGCCTATTTTCGGCACAAACACAAGCACACACAGTATAAGCGATACTATATACGCAAAAAAGCCAAGCTTTTTCCAATATCTGTAGTCGACCTTTGCCAGAAATACCATAGGTATAAGTCCCAGTACAATATTTCGTATCTGAAGCTTAAGATAGTGCATGCTGTCATGATTTTTGATGGCCGATGTGTATGCACTTGAGCTATATAGCATAACAAGACCAAAGCAGAGCAGAAATATAACTATAAACAACAGGTTGTAGTCGAAATAAGGTATTCCTTTTTCTTTTTTTTCTTTATTCTTGCTACTTCTTCTACGCTTTCCTGCCAAAATATTTACTCCTTAAATCCTTTTACTATTTCCTTAAAGATACGTCCGCGCTCCTCATAGTTAGGAAACATGCCCCAGCTTGCACATGCAGGTGATAAGAGCACTGCATCACCTGAAACAGCATGCTCATAGCAATAATTTACTGCATCCTCAAATGTATCCTTCTTTACAGTATTCATGAATCCGTGTCTGTGTGCACACTCTTCGATTTTATCTGCAGTCTGACCGATAAGCACAAGCTCCTTTACTTTGCCGTCAAAGGCCTCTATCCACTCATCATACTCAGACTGCTTATCATATCCACCGCCAATGAGAAGTGTCGGTCTGTTCATGGCACGTATACCCTGAATGGCTGCATCAGGATTGGTGCCCTTTGAATCGTTGTAGAATCTGACTCCACGCTTTTCGGTCACGTACTCTATCCTGTGCTCAACTGCCTTAAATTTCTTAAGCACCTCGACAATCTTATCCATCGGTACCCCAAAGCTTATAGACATGGCACATGCTGCCATCACATTCTCAAAATTATGCTTTCCAAGGAGATTCAGCTCATTTACATCAATTACCTTATCACGTACACCGTCGTGTGCGTATATGATGATATCTCCGTCCAGATAAAAGCCCTCTGAAAGCTCAGACCTACTACTGAAAAATATAACCTTAGCAGGGCACTTTGCTGCAAAATCTCTAAGCACCTCGTCCTCGTAATTTAACACGCAGTAATCATCTGCTGTCTGATTTTTTGTGATATCCTCCTTTGCCCTGATGTAATTTTCCATAGTATGGTGTCGATTCAGGTGATCGGGTGTGATATTTAAAATTGCGCTTACATGTGGCTTAAAGGTATCTATTGTCTCGAGCTGGAAGCTTGATATCTCTGCAACCGTTACTGTCTCACCTGTGCTTCCTGTGACCATTGATGTATAAGGGATTCCGATATTTCCTACCACTCTCACATCCTTAAAGTAATTCTTCATTATCTCACCTGTCAGGGCTGTAGTGGTCGTCTTTCCGTTGGTTCCTGTGATAGCGATGATCTCACCTGCCCCAAATGTGTATGCAAGCTCTATCTCACCCCATATTTTAACGCCCCTGTCACGTAAGGAATTGACCATAGGAATGTCTGTTGGTACTCCCGGACTTAGCACAGCCACATCAAACTCATCAATCTGTTCATCTGTCAGGTCGCCTAAAATAAGCGGCACCTCCTTAAGCTTTGGTGCTTTCTCATAAAGTGTTTTTGAATCCAGTTCTTTATTTCCATCAAACAATACTGTATCGATGCCATTTGCGCACAAAAGTTCAGTCGCTGCAATGCCACTCTTTCCTGTTCCGACAACAAGTACCTTTTTTCCTTGTAAGCTCATTTTTATTCCTCCATCTTTTATTGCAGCCATCCGTATGGATATGTTTAACAAATCAAATTCTCCAAACGACTGCCTTAATCATTAAATTATAGTATACGTTATTTAGTTCTATTTCGCAAGAGCCCGTAAATCAGTTACACACTCCTATCTCCTGTGCATACGGTATGATTTCCCTAAATATTTCAGCTGCAACCGGTGCAGCGATTGTTCCGCCATAGTATGCACCGCCCTTTGGATTATTTATTTTCACAAGCACCATAAGTGCCGGATCATCCACCGGATAAAACCCAAGGAACGAGGCTATATATACATTGTCACTTCTCGGAAGTGTCTGCGATGTAGCAGTCTTTCCTCCTATCGCATAACCTTCAACCTTTGCATTTTTTCCTGAGCCCTCTGCTACCACGCCCTCCAAAAGCTTTCGCAGTGTATCAGAGGTCTCTTCACTGCATATACCTGACGTCTGTTCAAAGGACAGCACCTCTTTTACCGTACCTTCGGTGCCATGAATCTCCTTACCTATATGAGGAGTAATTCTGTTACCACCATTTATAAGCGATGATACTGTTGTCATAAGCTCGATGGGTGTGAGCTGGAATGACTGTCCAAATGAAATTGTTGCAAGCTCCACCTGGCCTATCTTATCCGGCTGATGCATTATGGTGGAGGCCTCTCCCGGCAAATCAATACCTGTCTTATCAAGCAGACCAAACCTCATAAAATCAGCATAATACCTCTCACTGCCTATTCTAAGGCCTAAATCAATAAAGACCGGATTGCATGAATTCTGTATTCCCTGCACAAAGGTCTCACTTCCATGTCCTGTTCTCTTATGGCAGTGTATGCGTCTGTCCTCCACAGTAATATATCCCGGGCAGTAAAAACTGTCATCAAGGCTCACCACATCCTCCTCCAGTGCGATTCCTGCCGTAATTATCTTGAATACGGAACCGGGCTCATATGTATCACTTACACATCCGTTTCTCCAGGCTTCATCATGGTTTTCACATGAAAAAGGATCATTCAAATTATATTCCGGGTAGTCGGTCATGGCATATATTTCTCCATTTTTAGGGTTTAAGGCAATTATACTCACACTGTCTGCCAGATTTTGTGCATATGCCATCATTGCATTTTTCTCACATACTCTTTGTATATTTATGTCGAGTGTAGTGACAAGTGTGTCTCCTTTTTGTGGAGCTTCTCTTCTCTCCTTGTAGCCCTTCACCTCCACACCTCTGCCATCACATACAGTGTATATCCGCCCGGGTGTGCCACGCAGAATTTCATCATATGTGGTCTCAAGCCCAACAACACCCTGACCATCTGCTCCTGCAAAGCCTATAACCTTTGAAAACAACTCATTAAGCGGATAGTACCTGACACTTGACTCGTCAACCTTTACCCCTGCCAAGCCATATGATAGTATTTTATCGCCTGTTTTTTTAGAAACATTGTTCTTTATTTTTTCAATGGATGTAACCTTATCCACCTTACTGCGGATAGTCTTTTCGTCAATCGAAAGCTCACTGCTTAAAACAGAGATGACTGCTTCCTTGTCGGTTATCTGATTGTGTATAACGCTTATGTTATATGCAGTTTCATTTGTCGCTATTATCCTTTCATTTCTATCCACTATATCTCCGCGTATTCCTGCAATATCACGCTCTCTTTCCTGAAGCGCACTTGCCTTTTTACTGTAATAATCGCCTTTTACTATCATGAGATAAAACAGCCTGAAACACAAGGCGATAAGAACAGCTGTCAGTATACTGCAAAATACGCATATTTTTCTTCTGTAGCGCGTATTGTTAAGTATCATAAACAAAAATGCCTCAATATTTTTACACTAATATATGCAAAAAATATTGAGGCTATTCTCTATTCGCCCTGCTCACCCTCCTGGGTGACCTTTTCTCCTGTCGGAGGATTTGTGCCTGTTATCGTAAGGTCAGCATTTACACCGGTCTGTTCCTCATCAGGGTATATATTCATATACGGAAGTACTTCCTTTAATATCTCTCTGGTCAGGTTCTGTGCATAGTTACTGTGAGGCTGATCCTGTACATTCGGCTGGTCGATTACAGTGTAAATAACAAGCTGCGGATCCTGCGCAGGCACACAGCCTATAAATGATACAAGATAGCTGCCCTTCTTTCTAAGGTGCGTTGTCTCATCATACATCTGTGCTGTTCCTGTCTTGCCTCCCATTGAGTATCCGTCAACCTTTGCCACCTTACCGGTTCCGTTTGCAACTACGTTCTGCAGGTAGTTTTTAAGTGTCGCACTTGTATTCTCTGACACTGTCTTTTTTAGCAGTGTAGGCTCAATTGTCTTTACTGTATTGCCGTTGTCATCTGCGATTTTCTTTACTACGTGCGGCTGATAATAATTGCCGCCATTCACCAGTGAAGAAAATGCACTGACCATCTCTATCATGGTACAGTTATAGTTCTGTCCGAATACGTTTGTCGCTAAATCGACAGGCTTTATATTGTCGAGTGTATACATGAGCGTTGATGTATTAGCCTCACCCGGCAGGTCAACACCTGTCTTTTGACCAAAGCCAAATACACTCTGATAGTACAGAAAATTTTCTGCACCAATCTTATATGACATCTGCATGAGTGCATCATTACATGAATCCATAAGTGCCTTTTCAAGTGTCTCTATGCCATGTCCGCTACGGTTGACGCATGATACCTTTTCACTGCCAAACATCTCGTATCCATCACATAAAAATGTCATATCAGTAGTGAGCGTGCCTGTATCCAGTCCACATGCCACGGTAAAAGGCTTCTGTACAGACCCCGGCTCATATGTATGTGTAACACAGAAGTTCTGCCACAGCTTATTTAGTGCATCCATCTCCTGAGTACTGTCCTTTTTAAATGCCGCAAGCTGTTCCTCGCTGTAATATGCACTCATATCCCTTGGATTGTTCAAATCAAAATTCGGATAATTCGCCATGGCCAGTATCTCACCATTTTTAGGATTTTCTATAACGACTGCAATATTTTCTGCGCCAAGTCCTTCTCTTGCATTATTTGCATAAGTATCGGAGAACAGCTTTATCTTGTTCTCAACAATCGACTGGATATTTGCGTCTATAGTTGTGTACAGTGTATTTCCGTTTTGTGCAGCAATTACTGTCTTCTGGAAATCATTGTCTGCATTCAGATAGCCGTACTCCCTGCCATTTACACCATTTAAAGTGTCATTGTAATAGTTTTCGAGCCCGGTTGTACCTACATTTCCGGCGGAGGTAAAACCGATAACTGAGCTTGCCAGTGTTTTAAACGGATAATTTCTCTGATACTCTGTCTCAAACCACACACCCTTGATGTTTGGGTTCTTCAGATTGCCCTTTTCGTCAGTTGCATCCTGCAGCTGTACAAATGGCTGAATTGCATCATATGACAGCTTTTTTAACAGTACAATATATTTGTTATCCTTGCTGTTATTTGCATAATCCTCAAGTGTTGCCCTGTCTAAATCCGGAAAGCACTGTGTCAGTGCATCTATTGTCGGAGTTATATACTCTTTCTTACTGGTCATAACCGAGCAATCAAGTACAACATTATAAACAGCCACACTCGTAGCAAGCACTGTGCCGTTTGAATCTACAATATTTCCTCTCTGAAACGGTATTGTTTTGCTGTCATATGACTGTAATGATAGTACCTTTTTAGTATATGCGTCTCCGCTTGTATATTCAATAAACATCAGCCTGCCAATGAGTACAAGCATGGCTACAACTATTAACATAAACAACGCAAACAGCTTTGTTTTCATTTTGCGTCCGATTTTTCTTACCGGTCTTTTTCTTGTCCTGGCTGCCAATATGATTCCTCCAATTTATTCAGGGATATCACTGTACTGATCCATATAGTTGTTCTTATCAACTGAGTAATAAACTATCTGATCCTGTGAAGCATATTTCATACCAAGTCTGTTGATAGCTGCATCCTTGATTGCATTTAAATCGACAGATGTAGTAATCTGCTTGTATCTGGCATCATTGTCAGCCTTCATATCATTTATCTGGCTCTCAAGTGCTGCAACCTCCTTCATCTGCTGTGTCACATTTGACCTTGTCTGAATAAGTGAAACAGATACAAAGGCTGAAGCTGCCACACATGCTGTAAGAAAGGCTACAAATGCCCTGTTCATTGAGAGTGCTCTCTCCTGATTTCTTCTTGCAGATGTTCTTCTGTTTTTCTTTCTTCTTATTTCCTCAAGCTCTCTTGTCGATTTCTGTGGTCTTCTGACCGGTGCTGCCTCGTCAAGCTCTCTTACGGCATTCCCATTTATATAATAAGTAGTTTTATTCATTTAGCTGCTCCTTTTGCTGTCATTCTACAATTCATTCTTTTCAAACACACGAAGCTTTGCACTCTTCGAGCGTGAATTCTCTTCAAGTTCCTTTTCTGACGGAAGGATAGGTTTTCTTGTGATAACCGTTCCCTTCGATTTATTACCGCATACACATACCGGAAAACTCGGTGGACATGTACATGGATTTTCGTTTTTTTTGAAATTGGATTTTACTATTCTGTCCTCAAGCGAGTGGAATGTGATTATACATATCCTGCCGCCCGGATTAAGTAAATCTATCATGTCATCCAGGTTGTCCCTTAGCACATCAAGCTCATGATTCAGCTCTATTCTGATAGCCTGATATGTTCTCTTCGACGGGTGACCACCGGTAGCTCTGACCTTTTTTGGTATCGCTGCCTTTATTATCTCGTTGAGCTCTCCTGTTGTCGTTATCTCTTGCTTTTGTCTTGCTGCTACAATGTGCTTTGCAATATTCTTTGCAAACTTGTCCTCACCGTAATCTCTGATGATACGGTACAGATCATTTTCGCTGTAGGTATTTACTATATCCCTTGCAGTAAGGAAATTCCTGTCATCCATACGCATATCAAGCGGTGCATCCTCACTCCTGTAGGTAAAGCCTCTCTTTGGTGTATCAAGCTGGAAGGATGACACTCCAAGATCCAGCATAATACCATCCACCTTTTCAATTCCGAGTGAATGAAGCACATTCTTCATATCAGAATAATTGCTTCTGACTATCGTTACCCTGTCTCCAAACTCCGCAAGTCTCTCTCCTGCCGCCTTTATGGCATCTGCATCCTGATCTATGCCTATCAGCCTGCCCTTGTCCGAAAGTCTCTTAGCTATCTCATATGAGTGCCCGGCGCCTCCGAGAGTACCATCCACATATATCCCGTCAGGACGGATGTTTAAATTTTCAATTGTCTCGTCCCTTAAGACTGAATAATGCTTAAATTCCATGTGGTCTCTCCATTTAAAATCAAATTCCTATGCCAAGCTCTGCCATATGATCTGCTATCTCATCCATATCGTCAAAATCAGAGTTTTCAAGGTATCTGTCTTTGCTCCAGATTTCTACTCTGCTGTATACTCCGACAGATACTACTTCCTTATCTATACCTGCGTATTCTCTTAAGTTCGCCGGTAAGAGGATTCTGCCCTGCTTGTCCACCTCACAGGTGGCTGCTCCTGCAAAAAAGAATCTCATAAATTTTCTTGCTTCTCTTGATGTGAGTGGTTTGTCGCGAAGATTTTCCTCAATGCGATGCCATTCTTCGTTGGAATAGACGAACAGACAGCCATCTAAGCCCTTGGTAACTACAAACTCATTACCAAGCTGTTCACGGAACTTCGCCGGGACAATCATACGGCCCTTGGCGTCTATTGAATGATTATATTCGCCCATGAACATGGCATCCATCCTCCTTTTCCTCATTTTGAAGCTTTCCACCACTTCACTCCACTTATATGGTATTTCGCTCCACTTTCCACCACTTGTTTACAATATTACACCTAACAGCCTACAAAATCAAGGCTTTAAGCCAAATTCCCATAAAAAAGCAACAAAAAAGACGCTCAGTCTTTTCGTGGACTTTTGCGCCTTTTTATAAAATACATATGAAATTTACTCTTTATTGGTAGATTGTGGTGGAGTGTCCACCATTTTACCCATTTTCATCTGCTTATATCTGACAATACCTATCCATATGGCTGATACTGCCACCAAAGTGGCGGCGAGTGCCATAGACACCGGATAATTGATATGCGGGATGAGAAGCTGGTCTGTACGCAGGCTTTCTATCCAGAATCTTCCTATACCATAGCCTAATAAATATAGAAGAAACACCTCTCCATCAAACTTTCTGTGCTTAAAATAAAGCATCAACAAAATAAATAGGCACAGATTCCAAAAGGATTCATACAAAAATGTAGGATGCACCGAGATATACTCCACTCCGTCTACCACAGTTGTATGTGACATAAGCTTTTCAGTCAAATCCGATGTCCTGACAGCTGATACCGGAAGCTGCATGGCAAAAAGTCCGTCATAATAATCGCCAAATGCCTCCCTGTTGCAGAAGTTTCCCCATCTGCCAATCACCTGTCCCAGTATCAGTCCAAGCCCCGCCGTATCACACAACAGTGGAAACGACAGCTTTCTGACCTTTGCAAATACGAATGTGGTGATAATTGCTGCTATCACTCCTCCGTAAATTGCCAGTCCTCCCTGCCTGATATTGAATATGCTAAGCAGGTCATCCTTGTACAAATCCCACCTGAATACCACATAGTATATTCTTGCGCCTATCACCGAGCATATGATTGCCACAAGTGCCAGATCAAAGTATGTATCAGGATTTTGTCCTGATTTTTTAGCCACATAGCAGGCCACGCCCAGCCCCGCAAGCATACCACATGCTATTATTATGCCATACATCGCAATACCAAAGCTTCCTATTGATATGCTCTTTATCACATGCTGCAGATATATATGAAGATGTGGGAAATTTATATTATAATCCATATTTTTCCTTTCCTGACTGTAATTGCTGTCTGTCACACCATAATATATACAGCAGCAATCACAAATTACGAAAATATATGTACCCGGAGCACCATAAACCTGATACTCCGGGCAACTGTCATTATGCGTCTCTTAGTCTACGCCTGACACTCAAAGCTTGCACACTCTGTACTGCACTTGTTTGGTGTACAGTTTTTCTTGATGCCAATCTGATTGGCCATGCAGCTATTGTGATCATTGTACTTACACTTTGCCGCATCACAGTGCACATCTGTCTCCTTGTGAATAGCTAACTCTGCAGATACCTCACAGTCACAGGCCTTGTTTGAAAAGCTGCCACACTGTGTATCGCAGGCTTTCTTTGCCTTAGTTCCTTTCACATCGATTTCTCTGAGCTTACAGCAGTTATCTGCATTATACGCACATTTTTCAACATTACAATCAAGTCTTGTCATACTTTTGCCTCCTTTGCTTATGCATAGGCTAGTATGTCCTGATTGATTTTTTTTATGCTTTTTAATTAATTATCTGTGTTTTTCCTCTTCCGGAAGCTCCACTCTGATTTCCTTTGTACGGATTTCCTTGCAAATCTGGTCGATGAAATCTGAAAGTGGCTTAACACCCTCATTTCCTTCAAAACGGCTTCTTACCGATACTGTGCCGTCTGCCTCCTCGTCAGCTCCGACAACAAGCATATATGGAAGCTTATCCATACGAGCCTCTCTGATCTTGTATCCGATCTTCTCAGCTCTGTTGTCAACTGTCACATCGACATCATTGCGCTTAAGCTCATCTGCTACCTTTTTAGCATAATCAGCATACTTCTCTGAGATAGGAAGCACTCTAACCTGCTCAGGGCAGAGCCATGTAGGGAACTTGCCTGCGTAGTGCTCGATAAGCCATGCAAGTGTACGCTCATAGCAGCCGAGTGATGTACGGTGGATGATGTATGGACGGATTTTATCGCCGTTTTGATCAATATAGTACAGATCAAAATTCTCAGCAATAGCACAGTCAAGCTGTATTGTTACCATGGTATCCTCTTTACCGTATACGTTCTTGGCCTGGATATCAATCTTTGGTCCGTAGAATGCAGCCTCGCCGTCGGCCTCAACAAAAGGAACATTTTCCTCAATAAGGATGTTACGAAGGACCTCCTGTGTTGAGTTCCAGTACTCATCATCTCCTAAATACTTTTCTGTGTTCTTTGGATCCCATTTTGAAAGACGGTATGTCACATCATTCTCGAGTCCCAGCACCTTAAGGACATATCTGTTAAGACTGAAGCATGCCTTGAGCTCCTCCTCACACTGGTCAGGACGGATAACATTGTGACCCTCTGAGATAGTAAACTGTCTGACACGTGTCAATCCGTGCATCTCTCCCGAATCCTCGTTTCTAAACAGTGTGGATGTCTCACCCATTCTGTAAGGCAGATCTCTGTATGAGTGCTGCTTTGCCTTGTATACATAATACTGGAACGGACATGTCATCGGACGAAGTGCCATAACCTCTTCCTCGCCGTCCTTCTCAGGATCTCCGAGAACAAACATGCCGTCAAGATAATGATCCCAGTGTCCTGAAATCTTGTACAGGTCTGATTTTGCCATGAGTGGTGTCTTTGTACGCACATAGCCCCACTCCTTATCCTCGAGATCCTCAATCCATCTCTGCAGCTTCATAATCATCTTTGTGCCCTTTGGCATCATAAGCGGGAGTCCCTGTCCGATTACATCTACTGTTGTGAAAAGCTCCATCTCACGGCCAAGCTTATTGTGATCACGCTTCTTAGCCTCCTCCATTCTCTCAAGATGTGCCTTTAAATCCTCTTTTTTATTGTAGGCTGTTCCGTAGATACGATGGAGTCTTGCCTTGTTTGAATCACCTCTCCAGTATGCCATTGATGATGATGTGAGCTTGAAAGCCTTTACACCCTTTGTGCTCATAAGATGTGGTCCTGCACATAAATCTACAAAGCCACCCTGGTCATAGAAAGAAATCTCCTCACCCTCAGGAAGCTCCTCGATAAGCTCTACCTTGTACGGCTCATCCTTTTCCTTCATGAATTTGATTGCTTCCTCTCTAGGGAGTGTAAATCTTGTTATCTCATGACCCTGTTTGATGATTTTCTTCATCTCTGCCTCAAGTGCATCGAGATCCTCTCTTGAGAATGGCTGTGAATCGAAATCATAGTAGAAACCATCGTCAATTGCCGGTCCGATTGTGATTTTTGCATCCGGGAACAGATTCTTTACTGCCTGTGCTAGCACGTGTGATGCTGTATGTCTGATGACACGAAGTCCTTCCTCATCACTTGCTGTGATTATATTGAGTGTGCAGTCCTTGTCAAGAACTGTTCTTAAGTCAACAATTTCTCCGTCAACCTCTCCTGCGCAGGCTACTCTTGCAAGTCCCTCGCTTATATCTTTTGCGATTTCATATACGCTTTTTGCTTCGCTGTACTCTTTTGATGAGCCATCCTTCAATGTTATCTTCATGGTTATCTCTCCTTTATTTTAATATAAAAATCCCCGACACCGCATTGCTGCGACATCGGGGACGATAAGCTTTGTTACCGTGGTTCCACCCACATTCTTTCCGCCTGAAAACATACTGCTTGTCTGTATCCGACAGAAACTCATTTGACTATAACGGTATCACCGGGCTTTATTGGAGCCACTCCAAGCTGGTGTTCGGTATATCATCCACCGGGGAGCTTTCACCACTCTTTGGACTTTGATTCTCGTCTTCCAAGGCTTCCCTCTCTGCTGCTTTTAATATACTTACTGTGCTCTTCAACGTATTGTTATTATGCTAATGTTCCTTTCAAAAAATGATAATATACTTATTTTTCTAATCTGTAAAGTACTTTATGCATTTTTTCCGCAACATTTTTTATATTTCTTGCCCGAACCGCATGGACATGGGTCATTTCGGCCGATTTTCTTGCCTACTACCACTGTTCCTGACTTCTTCTGCTCGAGGTAAAGCGCATGCTTTGTCTCTGCGTCAAAGATTTCATCCCATGCTGGGAGATTGTAAAGCCAGTCTGCCTTTGCATCTACCATGTTCTTATAAAGCTTTTCTTTATCGAATGCAAGGCTTACCTTTGTGTCCTCATCCATCTCCTCGATTGGGTTTGGTGTGACAAGGCTGTCATTGATTCCGTCTAAGAAGCCTGTCATCTCCATGATTGATAACTCATATTTCTCAGCAAGCTCTTTGACTGTTCCCTCTACTGCCTCATCCGGATTTGCAAGGAGCTTCTCATATACACCCTTCTCCAAGAGGAAATAATGCTGCCAAAAACGCTGTAACTCTCCCTGATCTGCTTTGTCATTGTAGGCAATCTTGTGCCACTCTTCTAATAAAGCCATTTTTACTACCACCTTTATCTTTTATAAACTGATATGAGGCCAAACAGCCTCAACTTCACATATGGATGTATTATACCAAAATAACAGCTTGACGTCAATTTTGTTTTTTTATATTATAATTATTAAATAACTATTCAGAACCACTGAGAACAAAAAAACTGATGCGTCATGCTCGCATGTAAGCAGCAGATTTTCTTGTTCTCAAGGTGGCTCGAATAGAGCCACCCCACACATATGAGCAAAATTAGCTGTGTAGCAGCTAGACAGCACGAGTATCGTGCGTTTTTGCGAATGTGCGTGGGATGGTTCTGAATTGTTACATTATTAAAAACCACGGAGAACAATTCATGAAAAAGACAAAACGTATTCTGGCACTGATTGGCGCCATCCTTTTATTACTTTTATATGTTGTGGCATTTGTTGCCACTGTGCTCGATCACACAAGTGACATGCGCTACTGGAAGGCTGCCGTTGCCGCAACTATCATTATCCCGGTGCTTATCTGGGCGTATTCATTTGTATACAGACTTTTAAAGGGTTCTGATAAAGAATCTGATGATGTAACCAAAAAACCATGAAACGCAAAATCACACCTGAATTATCATCTAAAGACTGGAAGGAATTCTGCAGCCGTTTTCATTTTGATAACGATAAACTGCCGCTTATCCGGGCAATATACACCGCAATGCTTCCATTGGTGGATGCCTTTGCATATTATTCCATAAAACAGGATTTGCCCGGGGTATCCCTGGCACACTATGCCTACGGCCTCGTGACACTCGGAAACGGTGTAGACGAGCTGTCAGAGCTGTATTTAAACCATGAGCAGCTTGAGGAAGCATACATAGCAGACTGTTTAAGCCTCATGCTTTTGTCAAACGCATATGAGCAGTTTGCAAAGGCTGTCGAAGAAGAAAGCTCTCTTTATGCCATTGAGCTGTCATTTTTAGGCGATGAATATCCGCTTGAGCTGCTGCCTGAGATTTTTGAGCACGTAAGCCCTGATGGCATACATCTCACCGGTTCAAATATGCTCAAGCCACTTAAGACAGCCGCCCTCATAATAAAGCTTGACTCACAAAAGCGGAAAAATATCAAAGAGCTCTGCAATACCTGCGCGAACTGTAAAAATCTGTCGTGCCCATCAAGAAAGGCTCCTGGTCCTAAGCTGCCACACACCTATGGTGCCATGCAGATTTTCAATATCAGACATTGAAGCCCTTCTTTTTCTCATATGAGCCTCTCAGTTTCTCAACCAGAAGTGTCAGATTCCTAAACAGTGACTCAGCCGCAAAGCCAAACACTATCATGAGAAGAATACATATATTTGACAAATCTGTCAGTGCAAACAGTTTCTTTAAGAAGAAACCCGAAAATACCAGACCTGCTATATTTCCGATAATAACAGCATATTTCATTCCATTGAGTGGCTCACTGATTTTAAAGAGAATCATGAAGCCCACTACCGAAAGTACAAGCGTCGCTATCGTTCCTATGCTTGCATCTGATATACAAAATACTTCTCCGCATACGACAAGCGCTCCGACAGCTATTACATCCGTAAGTCCACCCGGCAGTGCCTTTAGCATGACATTGGTGATAAAGTGCCCCTTTATCCTGTCCTTATTCTGCTCCAGTGCCAATAAGAATCCCGGTACTCCTATGGTAAACATACTGATGAGCGATACCTGTGCCGGCTCAAGCGGATACGTAACCATAAGAATAACTGAAAACAGTGAAAGTAACAGTGAGAATATATTTTTCACAAGAAACAGACTGGCTGAGCGCTGGATATTGTTTACTACCCTGCGTCCCTCATATACCACATCCGGCATATGTGCAAAATCAGAGTCCAAAAGGACAACCTGGGCTGCCTGGGCTGCCGCCTCACTTCCCGATGCCATAGCCACACTGCAGTCGGCATCCTTCATGGCAAGTATATCGTTGACTCCGTCTCCGGTCATCGCAACTGTATGACCTTTAGCCTGTAAAGCCTTTACAAGCTGTTTCTTCTGCTTTGGTGTCACTCGTCCGAATACAGTATATTTATTCACTGCATCGGCTATTTTATCCTCAGTATCAAGTGTAGCCGCATCGACAAAGCTTTCTGCACTTTCAATTCCTGCCTGTATGGCAATCCTTGAAACAGTACGCGGATTGTCACCTGAAATAACCTTTATCGCAACACCCTGACTCTTGAAATACTCAAAAGTCTTTACCGCATTCTCTCTGATAGGATTGGCAAGTGCCACAAATCCAAGCGGAGTAACGCTGCCATTTATGCCATTCTCCACGTTTTCTCCATCATACCTTGCAAACAAAAGTACTCTGTCGCCTTTGTCAGCGTATGGTATTATTTCTTCCTCAATGCGCGCAAAGTCTTCGTGCATGATAAACTCCGGCGCTCCGAGCAGATATGTTCCGTCAGAAAAGGTAACGCTGCCATACTTGAGGCTCGACGAGAAGGCCAGCTGTGAAACCGCTGTACGATGCAGTGCAGATGTATTATTTGTCAAAGTATCCGCCGCATATGCTTTTAGTGCGAGCATAGTCGCATTGTTGTCAACCGAGGCATTTGCATAATCTAAAATAAGACTCTTAAGCTCATCTAATGTCAAAGCTGTCTGTGTGCCATCTGCTCCACTGTTTTTACAGAGAAAAATTTCCTTAAGCTTCATATCAGGCTCAGTAATTGTGCCCGTTTTATCCACACAAAGCACATCCACACGCGCAAGCGTCTCAATACTTTTCATATCATGAAGCAAAACCTTTTTCCTTGCAAGCTTCATAGTGCTTAAGGCAAGCGCCACTGTGGTCAGCAGATATAAGCCCTCCGGTATCATTCCTATAATCGCTGCAACTGTCGATGTAACGCTCTTTGTGATAGACTCGCCATTCACAAAATGGCTCTGCCAGAACAATATAAGCCCAATCGGAATAATAACTATGCCAACCCATTTGACAATCAAATTAATGGAGCGTATCATCTCTGACTGCTCCTTGCCGCCCATTGATTTTGCCTCAAGGCTCAGCTTTGAGATATATGATTCATTACCGACCTTTTCAAGCCGTGCATAGCACTCTCCCGATACAACAAAGCTTCCCGACATGAGAGTGCTGCCCTCTGTCTTTTCTACCTCATCAGCTTCACCTGTTAGCAGTGATTCATTTACCTGTATATTTCCGGATATCACAACCGCATCCGCACAAATCTGCTTTCCTGCGGTAAGTAAAATCACATCGTCCTTTACAAGTTCATCCGTACTAATCTGCTTTACGCTGCCGTTTCTGATGACATCCGCATGCGGAGCATTCAGTAAACTCATTTTTTCAAGAGTCTTTTTTGCGCGGATTTCCTGAACAATTCCTATTACCGTATTTCCAATAATTATAGGCAGAAATGTCAGATTTCTGAAAGAACCTACCATTATGAGAAGTATCGTTATAACAAGAAATATAAGGTTAAAATATGTGAAAACGTTTGAAACCACAATTTCCTTTGTCGTCTTGTCTGTAGATATATCAGCTCTGTTGGTAAGTCCTTCCTCCACTCTCTGCCTTACCTCTTCATCGGTAAGACCTGTGATATTTATGCTGTAGCTGTCTTTGTTCATCTGATTCATGCTATTCACCGTTTGTCCATTATTATTCTACACAATAATAATGGTACAACATAAGCATGATTTCAATACCTATTTCATTAAAAAAGGATGAACTATTTCTTAATTTCTTTTCAAATTGTAACTTATCAATCCATTGCTACTCACTTTCAGTCTCAGTACTCTCACTGTCTTTAGTTGCAATCATATCATCTATAGAATCCGGAATTGTTCCAGGGATTGTGGTACCTGAAAGATATACATCATCATTTACCTTGATATAGTACTCACCAAGCATAGCGTTTTTCTCGCCGATTGTGATGGTATATGCCTTGTCATCGGTGCTTAGCTTTACAACATTCTGTGGTTCATCCAGCCCAAAATCAGATGTATCCGCATCTGAATCAAATTTCTTTGAAGCTGTAATGCTTGTGGCATTTCCAAGCAGTGATATGACCTTGCTTGTATTGATTTTAAGAGAGGTATCATTATCGCAGACCCACTGCTCTTCATCATCTGAATCAGAAGACTCTGATTCTGTGTCTGTTTTCTCAGACTCCGTTGACCCTGTCTCATCGGATGTGCCATCTGACTTTATACGGCTGAAGCTATACTCCTGACCGTCAATCAGAAATGAGAGTGAATTAACATCCGATGAGTCCAGCGAAAGTGCCTCAACACTGTCGCTTTCGCTCTCCGAATCATCGTCACTTTTATATTTATTGTAATTTAGAAGTCCCAGGTAGCCCGCCAGGGATGCTGCCAGAACTATCGCAAGTATCACAAAGGTGCGTTTCTGCTTATTCATTCATTTTTTCTCCTATTTCTTATACGCTTTTACCTGTAATCTACTTCTTTCTCCTCATTGCCCATACAACGATTCCTATGATAATAAGCAGTATTGGTACAGCTACCATTATGATAAGTCCCGTAATAACCGCCTGCAGCGTATTTATAGTGATATTGCTTAAAGTGTAATCCTTCACCGGTATCACACTTGATGCAAGCTCAACATTTCCGGTCATTGATGTGATAACATCCTTGAACATGTCTGCATTGTTGCCGGAAACGGCATTATCATATGAATCATCAACCACATAAGGCGTACCAAACACAACAATCGATGCGCCGGTGCTTGAATCATTTACAGCAAGACCTGTAGTAAACGGTCCGTTCTCATCTGCGTCCTCTGCCTTCGATGTGGTGATATTCTTCCAGTCCCTCTTTAAAACTGCGCTGTCTGATGTAGAAAGCAGCTTTGTATATGTCACATCATCTGTATCCTCAGGATAACTGATTGCACAACTTCCTGCCAGGAATACATATCCGTCTGTTGCATCTGAGGTGTAATCTGTCGTCTCAACCGTTGGAAGCAGGTAGAGAGGATTCTGATAATATTTTGAGCTGTCATTTTCAGCTACCACACCGGTTTTGAAGCTGACATTGTAAGCCGCAAGTATCTTGTTAAAGTTTGTAAGCTCGTCATTATATGCGTAGCAGCCGATAATCAGTGCCTTTCCACCGCCATTTAAATAATCAATCACCTTCTGAGCGTCTTCCTCGTTGAAATCAACAGTCGGGGAATTAATGATAATGGCTGTTGCATCCTCCGGCACCTTTTCCTCGTTAAAGAGCTCTAAACTCTTAAGATTTGCATTTGCCTTGCTTACAACACTCTGGAAATTGCTTCCTATTTCCGTTTCATTGTGTCCTGTTATCTGATAAATTACCGGGAGCTCATCTGCATCCATTGTGACATACTCTATAGCACTTGTAATCTGTCCCTCGGCATCATAGCCTGTGATGCTAGACTGCGACTGGTATCCGTAATAATATGATGAGCTGTCATATTCATATATATCATTGTAATCAATCACCTTTGAACGGTTTTTGCTCTCGATGATAAGGCTGTTTGTGGTAGGTGTCGTGTCTGTGTAATCCTGATAAAACTTCGGGCTTGTCGCCGGGTCTACATATTTTACCTTTATATGACTCGAAAGATCCTTGTATCTGTTGATTGTCTCATCTATCTTTGCATCCTTTGATTTCTTGGAATTCAAAACATAGATTGTGATATCCTCATCGAGCTTACTTACCCTGTCCTTTGTATCGTTTGTGAGCGAGTACAGCTTTGTAGCCGAACAGTCAATTGATGTGTACTTGGCAGGAAGCGCTGTCACCACAAGATTTACAACCACACAAATTGCACACATTACGACAATCATTCCTGCTGAAAATGCCCCTGTGCCTATCATCTTCTTTGAAAATGCCCATCTTCTCTTCTGGATAGACTGCGTCGTAAGGAAGCATAAAAGCAGGATAACCGTCACATAATAAGCTGCCGATGTGACACTAAAGCAGCCACTTACAAAATTCTCAAATGGTGTGTACAAATCAAAGCAATTAAGCACCTTTGTGAGCAGATTCCCACTTGACGAGATGAGCCCTGTGATGGACTGCATCATGTATGAGAGGAATAATGCCGTAAATGTAAGTATTGCAGATATTATCACACTCTCAGATATGGACGATATAAAAAGTCCCACGGCGATGCATGATAAACCGTAAAGCCAGTAGCCAAACAAAGCAACATAGGCTTCACTTAATGCCACCTTGCCGTAAATTGACAGCACGAGCGGTGAAAGTGCAAAAAGCGCTATGACTATGGTGTATACTGCTGCCATCGCAAAATATTTTCCTGCGACAATCCTTCCGACAGATACAGGCGATGTCAGCATTAGCTGATCTGTCTTTGTCTTTTTCTCATCAGAAAGCGATCTCATCGTAAGAATTGGTACTGCAATCATCATAATAAAACCGATTCCCTTTAAATCATATGAGATATACGGATAACCGTTTTTCAGATTGTATACATAAAAATATAGGCCATACACTGCAAGAAGTGCTGCAACAAACAGCCATCCTATAACATTCTGGAAATATGATTTGAATTCTCTTTTAAATATTGCAAGCATTATTTCTCATCTCCTTCCCCTGTAAGCTCAAGGAATACGTCCTCGAGTGACTTCACAACAGTATGCATCTCAAGGATTGGCATATGCATTGCACTTGCAAGCTCAAATATTTCCTCACGTATATCGCAGTTTGCTTTTGCTATAACCATAGCCTTCACTGTTTTCTCTTCCTCAGGCTTTTCAAATGTGACCTTATCAATATTTACTATCTTCTCAAGCATTGCTCTTGCACCAATCTCGTCTGATTTGAGGACAAGGTTAATTTCCTGGTTCTTTGACATGAGATTAATCAGGTTCTCTGTGGCATCACTTGCTACAAGCTTACCCTTTGATATGATAAACACATGATCACACACCGCACTTATCTCACTTAAAATATGCGAGCTAAGTATCACCGTATGATTTTCTCCAAGCTTTTTAATAAGCTCACGAATCTCTATTATCTGCTTTGGATCAAGTCCAACTGTAGGCTCATCCAGTATGATGATTTCCGGATAACCAAGCAGTGCCTGGGCGAAACCCACTCTTTGTCTGTAGCCCTTGGAAAGGTTCTTTATGAGACGGTTTTTCACCTCCGTGATGCCGGTCATGTCCATGGCATCTGCTATCATTTCTTTTCTCTTTTTCCTGTCGAGCTTTTTGAGCTCTGCTACAAATTTGAGATACTCATATACCGTCATATCCACATAAAGCGGTGGTATCTCCGGCAGGTATCCGATACATTTTTTTGCCTCCTCAGGCTGTGCAAATATATCATAGCCGTTTATCTTTACTGTTCCACCATCAGCACCAATATATCCGGTAACAATATTCATGGTGGTTGACTTTCCGGCGCCGTTTGGTCCCAAAAGTCCGTATATCTTTCCCGGCTCAACAGTCAGCGAAAGATGATCTACGGCCATATGGTCGCCATATTTCTTTACGAGATTACTAATTTCTATCACAGTAATGCTCCTTCCTAAATTATTATGACATCAGAGTATAAAAAAAGAGTGTTCAATTTGTGAATTCTGAACACTCTTTTGTACATTATTTATAATTTTAATACTATGATATTTTAGCTGTACTAATTGTCTGGGTACTAATTGTCTGCGCGCACAATCATAGCTTCTCTTTCAGCACCTGTTCCGATGAACTTAACAGGTACTCCAATGTATTTCTCTATGAAGCTGATGTATTTCTGTGCATTCTCAGGAAGCTCCTCGAAAGTCTTACAGCTTGCGATTTCATCGCCCCAGCCGCCTTTTAGCTCCTCATATACAGGCTTTGCGTTGTTTAAAACCTTAAGATTTGTGGTAAAGTCCTCTGTTACCTCACCGTTTACATCGTAGCCGGTGCAGACTTTTATTGTATCAAACTTGCCGATTGTGTCGAGATGGTTTACAGAAAGTGCTGTAAGTCCGTTAAGACGCTTAGCATATTTTAATGTGACAAGGTCTAACCATCCACATCTTCTCGGGCGGCCTGTTGTGGTGCCGTACTCATGTCCGAGCTCACGGATTCTGTCTCCGGTTGCGTCAAGAAGCTCTGTCACATATGGTCCCTCACCTACACGGCTTGAGTATGCCTTGATGACACCGTATACATTTCCGATATCTGAAGCAGAAAGACCTGTTCCTGTAAGGATGCCACCGATTGTAGGATTTGATGATGTAACATATGGATATGAACCAAAGTCGATGTCAAGGAGTGTAGCCTGTGCTCCCTCAACAACCACCTTTTTGTCATCCTCAAGTGCCTTGTGTAAGAGTGTGATTGTATCACATACATATGGCTCAAGCTGTGCTGCATAGTCACTGTACTCTGCAAACATCTTGTCGAAATCAAGCTCCTTTGTATAATCAGTCTCAGGATCATATACCTTAAGAAGTGCAAGCTTGAGCTCTGTCTGCTCCTTAAGGCGCTCCTTGAAATCAGGTGCGTATAAATCCTCCATTCTGATTCCGCTTCTCTCATACTTATCGCAGTATGAAGGTCCGATACCCTTTCCTGTAGTACCGATTTTCTTTGCCTTTCTCACCTTCTCAAGCGCCACATCAAGCTTGCTGTGATATGGGAAAATGACATGCGTTTTGTCACTGATTTTTAAGTATTTATCTACATCATATCCGTGCTCCTTCAGGTTGTTGATTTCCTCTAAAAGAACCTGTGGATTTAAAACTACTCCGTTTCCGATCACTCCGATTGTATGTCCTGATAAGAGACCTGACGGAATAAGGTGCATTGCATATTTAACACCGTTTGCTTTGATTGTGTGACCGGCATTGTCTCCGCCTGTGCATCTTACTGCTACATCAGCGTCTGCTGCAAGGTAATCAATTACCTTACCTTTTCCTTCATCACCATAGAAACATCCTATTACTACATCTACCTTTGACATTTTACATGCCTCCCTTGTATTTTCTGACACGACACATTGTGCCATGTTACTGCTTGATTTTAGTGGAATATTTATTATGCTTTGTAACTATTAATAATTATTTATTACAATACTCTATCTTCTTAGAGCAGGCTATTGCAAGCGCTCCGGGTCCTATATGGCATGAGACCGAAAGTGAAAGCGGATTCATGACTATCTCGTTATTTGGAAATGCTGCCTGAACCTCTTCCTTAAATGCCTCCGCTGCTGCAATATCATGCGTGTATGCCATTTCAAGATTTATCTGGCTGCCATCCGGATTATTGAAGCGCTTCTCAAAATCCGACTTCATGGCATCTATCATGATACTCTTTGCCTGCTTTACGGTACGTGCCTTTGCAAATGCATCAAGCTTCTCCCCCTGAATCTGAAGCACCGGTTTAAGCTTTAAAAGTGTGCCAAGAGCTGCCGCTGCAGGCGTGATTCTACCACCCTTTTTGAGGTAGTTAAGAGTATCTACCATGATATATATGGAAGACTCAAACTTTGCATCCTCTAATATCTGCTTTATCTCAGCTGCATTTTTTCCTGCTTCTGCCAGGTTCTTCGCATCTATAACCGACTGGCGCATTGTAACTGATATTCTCTGATTATTGACTACCTGCACTTTGCCGTCATAATCCTGCGAGAGCATATATGCTGTCTCACATGAGCTTGAAAGACCTGATGACATTGGAATGTATACAATCTCATCATTTTCCTTTAAAAACTCATCCCATTTATCTGTTACATCACCAACCAAAGGCATAGATGTCTTGATATCGCCGCCTGCCGTAAGCTTCTCATAGAACTGCTCCTGCGTCAGATCGATATTCTCATAATACATCTGCTCATCGATGTAAAAAGGCATTGGAATCACCTCAACTCCAAGCTTCTTTGCCTCGTCAGGTGTGATACCGCTGTTTGAATCGGTAACTACTATAACCTTACTCATTAATTCTCACTCCGATATAAATATTCGTTGTCGTATTTTTTCCAACACCGCTCATTATACCATAGGTGTAATTGTTTGAAAAGAAGTTTTTGATGGACAGTGGCGTTATTTTACCTACATCGTAGACACGGCTGGCTTACACCAGCCTCCGTATATTCGTGGTCCGCACTTACGTGCTTCTTGCTCATATCCGGACAGTGGCATTATTCCACCTACATCGTAGACACGGCTGGCTTACACCAGCCTCCGTATATTCGCAATCCGCACTCGCGTGCTACTTGCTCATATCCGGACATTCGTCAAATAAAAAATCAGAGGCAAGCGAGCTTGCCTCTGATTTTTTATTTTCCTCATTGTCTACGATTACATCATGCCCATTCCGGCGCCGGCTCCGGCTGGCATTGCTGGAGTGTCCTCTTTAATTGTAGCTACTGCTGACTCTGTTGTGAGGAGTGTTGAAGCTACTGATGTTGCATTCTGTAATGCACTTCTTGTAACCTTTACAGGATCAAGTATTCCGCTCTCAACCATGTCTACATACTCTTCTGTAGCTGCGTTGAAGCCTGTTCCAGGAGCTGACTCCTTTACCTTGTTGATGATTACTGCACCTTCAAGTCCTGCATTTGCAGCGATATAGTAAAGTGGAGCCTCGAGTGCTTTAAGGATAACCTTTGCACCTGTCTTCTCATCTCCCTCAAGTGTATCAACAAGCTCTGCAACCTTCTTTGATGCATGGATATATGCTGATCCACCACCTGCGATGATTCCCTCTTCAACTGCTGCTCTTGTAGCGTTAAGGGCATCCTCCATACGAAGCTTAGCCTCTTTCATCTCTGTCTCTGTTGCAGCACCTACACGGATAACTGCTACACCGCCTGCCATCTTGGCAAGACGCTCCTGTAATTTTTCTTTATCAAACTCAGATGTTGTCTCATCAATCTGACCACGGATCTGGCTTACTCTGCCTGCGATAGCATCCTTGTCTCCGGCACCGTCAACGATGACTGTGTTCTCCTTCTGAACCTTAACTGACTTAGCACGGCCAAGCATATCGATTGTTGTATCCTTGAGCTCAAGTCCAAGATCTGAGCTGATTACCTGACCACCTGTAAGGATTGCGATATCCTCAAGCATTGCTTTTCTTCTGTCACCATATCCAGGAGCCTTTACAGCTACTACATTGAATGTACCACGAAGCTTATTAACGATAAGTGTTGTAAGAGCCTCGCCCTCAACATCCTCAGCGATGATAAGAAGTCTTGCACCGGCCTGAACAATCTTCTCAAGTAATGGAAGAATATCCTGGATGTTGGAAATCTTCTTGTCAGTAATAAGAATATACGGATCATCAAGTACTGCTTCCATCTTATCCATATCTGTGCACATATATGCTGAGAGATATCCTCTGTCGAACTGCATACCTTCTACAAGGTCAAGCTCTGTCTGCATTGTCTTTGACTCTTCAATTGTGATAACACCATCATTTGTAACCTTTTCCATAGCGTCTGCTACGAGATTACCAACTTCCTCATCTCCTGCTGAGATAGCTGCAACCTTAGCGATCTGCTCTTTGCCTTTTACTTTCTGGCTCATATCCTTAAGTGCCTCAACAGCTTTGTCTGTAGCCTTCTTCATACCACGACGAAGCACGATTGGGTTTGCTCCTGCCTCAAGGTTCTTCATTCCTTCCTGAACCATTGCCTGTGTAAGAACTGTAGCTGTTGTTGTTCCGTCTCCTGCTACATCATTTGTCTTTGTGGCAACTTCCTTGACAAGCTGTGCTCCCATGTTCTCGAAAGCATCCTCAAGCTCAACCTCTTTTGCGATTGTAACACCATCGTTTGTGATGAGTGGTGCACCGTATGATTTGTCAAGTACTACGTTTCTTCCTTTTGGTCCAAGTGTTACTCTGACTGTATTTGCTAATTTATCTACTCCAGCTCCAAGTGCTGCTCTGGCTTCTGAGCCATATTTAATTTCCTTTGCCATGATTTATACGACCTTTCTATTTATTTATATATTTGATATTTAATTCCAAAATGTAAGCAGCTATGACCGGATATGTAAAACGTACCGGATCTTTAGCTTCTATCCGTAAATTAATCTTACTCTACTACTGCAAGAATATCATTCTGTCTAACGATGATGTACTCTTCTCCGTCAAGCTTAACCTCTGTGCCTGCGTATTTAGAATAAATAACCTTCTGTCCGACTGTTACCTGCATCTTAACTTCCTTGCCGTCAACCATTCCGCCAGGTCCTACTGCGATAACCTCAGCCTCCTGTGGCTTCTCCTGTGCTGAACTTGTAAGGATGATTCCCGATTTTGTTGTTTCCTCTGCTTCTAACTGCTTTAATACTACTCTGTCTGATAATGGAACTAATTTCATTGTATTGCCTCCTTTTATCTCTGTTAGCACTCATTTCTTTCGAGTGCTAATTTCTTTCTGTAAATAAAATATCACTATTGCATTTCAATGTCAACAGTGATATTTCATTTTAATATTTATTTTACATTTTCTATATCAATCCGTAATGCTTTAACGCATTTTTCACTCCATCATCTGAAATATCCGATGTGACATATTCCGCAATTTCTTTAACCGGTGGCATTGAGTTGCCCATCGCGATTCCATGTCCTACACTCTCAAGCATTTCAAGGTCATTTACACTGTCGCCTATCGCATAGGTTTCATCAAGCGGGATATCCAGATGATTGCACAGCCATTTGATGCCGGTTGCCTTTGAGGTTCCCTTCGGCACGAACTCCACTACATTTTCCACATGCTCAAGTATCAGAAAATCATCGGCAAACTCGGCCTTCACACGTTCATAATCAGTACCATCTATCACGTCAGCAGAGAATTTATTAATTCTTATCTCGCCGTCATATCCTCTTATTATATGTGCATGCTCACCAAGTGACTCAAAAAGGTAATCCACATACGGATCATTCTCAAAGCCCTCGTCATCTATCCAGTAGTCTGTGGAGCCCTCAAGCACTACAGGCATTTTACACTCAGAAAGCACCCTTATGACCTTTTGTACCATATCTGCGCTCAGGTCATTTTCGTATATTACTTTGCCATCCATTTCAATATAGTTGCCACATGCCGCAATTATTCCATCAAAACCCATATTTAATAGCTTCTCTGACCTCACACTGGCTCTGGCACGTCCTGTACATATAAATGCCAGATGTCCGTTTGCCTTGAGGGCTGCCACAGCCTCTATTGTGCTTTCAGGAATTACCATGTCATCGTCCCATATTGTTCCGTCTATGTCAAAAAATACTGTTTTACTCATTTGCTGCTCCTAATATCTTTATTATCATGTCAAACACTGCTATCTTAACATCTTATAAGTCAAATTTCAATTAGTTTATCCACAGTGCCAACACCTTTAGAAAGCAGTAATTTTGTATGTCAAAAATCCCGGTACAATGCACCGGGATTTTGCTATAAAATGTATGAAATAAAATTTATTAAGAAGAATTGCTATAATAATTTGTTACTGTACTGAGAGATATGAATATCCCATGAGACTCTCATCAACCTCTCTGGCAGCCTCACGTCCCTCTCTGATAGCCCATACTACAAGGGACTGTCCACGGTGGTTATCACCTGCCACGTATACGTTTTTTACGTTTGTAGCGTAATGTCCCTCCTGTGTACTTACGTTTGTTCTGGCATTGAGCTCTACACCAAATGCCTTTGCCACATAGCTTTCTGTTCCAAGGAAGCCTGCTGCTATAAGCACAAGCTCTGCCGGAAGCTTTTTCTCTGATCCCTCTACCGGAACCATCATGAACCTGCCTGTCTTCTCGTCCTTTTTACTCTCAAGACTTACAATTGTAAGCTCCTTTAGGTTGCCGTTTTTGTCCTTGTGGAACTCTTTTACGGTTGTCTTATAGATACGTGGATCATGTCCGAATACTGCAATGGCTTCCTCCTGGCCGTAGTCTGTTTTTAAGACCTTTGGCCACTCTGGCCACGGATTGTTTGCGGCACGCTCTGTAGGCGGACAAGGCATCATCTCAAGCTGTGTGACTGATTTGGCGCCCTGACGGATTGCAGTTCCGACACAGTCGTTTCCTGTGTCACCGCCACCGATAATGACTACATTTTTGCCCTTTGCAGATACAAACTTGCCATCTGTCAGGTTAGAGTTCAAAAGACTCTTTGTATTCTGGGTAAGGTAATCAACAGCAAAGTAAATACCCTTTGCATCTCTTCCGTCTGCCTTTATGTCTCTTGGATTTTTGGCACCACAGCAAAGGATTATCCTGTCATACTTCTTGTAAAGCTCTGCCGGCTTTATATCCTTTCCGACATCACAGCCTGTGACAAAATGAATGCCCTCTTCCTTCATTATATTAACTTTTCTGTCAATAATGCTCTTATCAAGCTTCATATTTGGAATACCATACATGAGCAGGCCACCGACGCGGTCCTCTCTCTCATATACTGTAACCTCATGGCCTCTCTGGTTAAGCTGGTCTGCTGCCGCAAGTCCTGAAGGACCCGAACCAATGATTGCCACCTTCTTGCCGGTTCTGACCTTTGGTGGCTTTGGAGCTGCATATCCGTTTGCATATGCAGTCTCTATTACACCATGCTCATTGTCCCTGACTGACACCGGACTACCCCAGTGTCCACATGTACATGCCTTCTCGCACAGTGCCGGGCAGACTCTTGATGTAAACTCAGGGAAATTATTGGTCTTGTGCAGACGATTATATGCCTGCTCCCAGTTGCCGGTATATACAAGGTCGTTCCACTCCGGAACCAGGTTGTGCAGAGGACAGCCTGATGTCATGCCTGCTATTGTCATTCCCGACTGGCAGAAAGGAACTCCGCAGTCCATACAACGGGCAGCCTGTTTCTGTTGATTTTCTTTTGAAAGGAACACATGGAACTCGTTAAAGTTCTTAATACGCTCCTTTGGCTCTACAGACGCTGCTTCGCATCTGTCATATTCCATAAATCCTGTTGGTTTTCCCATTATCTGCGTCCTCCTTAGCCTCTTGTGCTGGCATAAAATGCCTCAATCTGTGCCTGCTCTGCGTTAAGACCCTTTTCTTCCATCTGTACAATAGCCATCTGCATACGGTTGTAATCGTAAGGAATAACCTTCTTGAACTTAGGAAGATACTCACTGAAATGATCAAGGATTTCCTTACCCTTTTCTGAGTTTGTAAGTGTTACATGCTCTTTTATCATTTCCTTAAGCTCTAATACATCGTACTTGTTTGAGACCTCCTCAGTAAATACCATCTGCTTGTTGGTTCTCATGTAAAGGTCATTGTCCTCATCAAGCACATATGCTATTCCACCGCTCATACCTGCTGCAAAGTTTTTTCCGGTCTTTCCAAGGATAACTACACGGCCACCTGTCATGTACTCGCAGCCATGATCACCGACACCCTCAACTACTGCTGTTGCACCGGAATTTCTTACGCAGAAACGCTCACCGGCAACACCGTTTATGAAGGCCTTACCGCTTGTAGCTCCGTAAAGTGCTACGTTTCCGATGATGATATTATCATCCTTCTCAAACTTGACTCCTGCAGGTGGATATACGATGAGCTTTCCACCTGAAAGACCCTTTCCGAAGTAATCATTTGAATCTCCGACAAGCTCAAGTGTAAGTCCCTTAGGGATAAATGCTCCAAAGCTCTGTCCGCCTGCACCGTTACACTTGATAACAAAAGTGTCTTCATCCAGCGTATCGTCATATTTCTTTGTAATCTCAGAACCAAATATTGTTCCGAGAGATCTGTTTGTATTTGTTACCTCAATCTCAATCGCGCGCTTTTGTCCGCTCTCAAGTGCGCTCTTAAGCTGTGTCATGATCTCAGTCATATCCTTTGTCTTTGAAAGCTCAAAGTCATATACCTGCTTAGGATCGAAGATAACACTCTGCTTTTTGCCGTCAAACGGATTATTAAGTATACAGTCAAGGTCAATCTTTGACTGTCTCTCGCTTAGATTATCACGCTTCTTTAAGAGATCTCCACGTCCAACGAGCTCATCCACTGTCTTTACGCCAAGCTTTGCCATATACTCACGAAGCTCTTCAGCGATGAAACGCATGAAGTTCTCAACGTACTCCGGCTTTCCTGCAAAGCGCTTACGAAGCTCAGGGTTTTGTGTAGCAATTCCTGCCGGACATGTATCCAAGTTACATACTCTCATCATTACGCAACCCATTGTTACAAGCGGAGCTGTCGCAAAACCGAATTCCTCGGCTCCAAGACACGCTGCTATTGCCACATCACGGCCACTCATCAGCTTACCGTCTGTCTCAATTCTTACTTTATTTCTAAGACCATTCATAAGAAGAGTCTGGTGTGTCTCTGCAAGTCCAAGCTCCCATGGAAGTCCCGCATTATGGATTGAGCTGCTAGGTGCGGCTCCTGTTCCTCCGTCGTAGCCTGAGATAAGCACTACCTGTGCTCCGGCCTTTGCAACGCCTGCCGCAACAGTTCCTACACCGGCCTCAGAAACGAGCTTGACTGAGATTCTTGCATCTCTGTTTGCATTCTTTAAGTCGAATATAAGCTGCTCCAAATCCTCGATAGAATAAATATCGTGGTGTGGTGGTGGAGAGATGAGTGCAACACCCGGTGTTGAAAGTCTTGTCTTTGCAATCCAAGGATAAACCTTCTTTCCTGGTAAGTGTCCGCCCTCACCCGGCTTAGCACCCTGTGCCATCTTAATCTGAATCTCCTGTGCGCTTGTTAAGTATCTGCTTGTGACACCAAAACGTCCTGAAGCAACCTGCTTGATTGCTGAACAGCGGTTCTTTCCGTCTTTTCCGATTGTGAGACGATCCTTGTCCTCTCCACCCTCACCGGTATTTGATTTTCCGTGCAGATGGTTCATGGCAATTGCAAGTGTCTCATGTGCTTCCTTGGAAATAGATCCGTATGACATAGCACCTGTCTTGAAACGTGTCACAATTGAGTCAACGCTCTCAACCTCCTCGAGCTTGACACCCTTCTTAGGATAGTTGAAATCCATGAGTCCACGGATGTTTGTATTTTTCTCTTCCTCGTCCACAAGTGCTGTGTACTGCTTGAACAGATTGTAGTCACCGCGCTGTGTCGACTGCTGGAGAAGATGGATTGTAGCCGGATTGTACAAATGGTCATCGGCTCCGCTTCTCATCTTGTGTCTGCCCTTGCTGTCAAGTGTAACATCTGTCTCAAGTCCGAGCGGATCGTAGGCCGCAGAGTGAAGCTCATTCACATCGTTCTCGATATCCTGTAATGTAATTCCACCGATACGGCTTACTGTATTTGTGAAATACTTATCAATAACACTCTTGTCAATACCGATTGCCTCAAAAATCTTTGAGCCCTGATATGACTGGATGGTTGAAATCCCCATCTTTGCTGCAATTTTTACGATACCTGTGATGATTGCATGGTTGTAATCATCGATTGCTGCATAATAATCCTTGTCAAGCATATGCTCGTCAACAAGCTGCTTAACTGTATCCTGTGCCAGATAAGGGTTGATTGCACTTGCACCAAAGCCAAGCAGTGTAGCAAAATGATGAACCTCTCTCGGCTCTCCTGACTCAAGAATGAGAGAAAGAGATGTTCTCTTTTTTGTCTTTACAAGATACTGCTGCAATGCTGCAACTGCAAGCAGTGAAGGAATTGCAACGTGGTTCTCATCAACACCCCTGTCTGAGAGGATAATAATATTGGCTCCGTCCCTGTATGCACGGTCAGCCTCTATATAAAGTCTGTCTACAGCTTTCTCAAGACTTGTGTTCTTGTAATATATAATAGGTAAAACCTCTACCTTAAAGCCATCGGCCTTTAAATTCTTAATCTTCATAAGGTCGGTGTTTGTAAGGATTGGGTTGTTAATCTTAAGTACACGGCAGTTTTCCGGCTTCTCCTCAAGCACGTTTCCGGCCTCACCGATATAGAGTGTGGTTGATGTGACAACCTCCTCACGGATTGAATCGATAGGCGGGTTTGTTACCTGTGCGAAGCGCTGCTTAAAGTAGTTAAATAATGGCTCCCTGTTACCGGATAAAGCTGCAAGCGGTGTATCAGTACCCATGGCTGCTGTGCCCTCAACACCATTTTTAGCCATAGGAAGGATTGAATCCTTGAGTGACTCATATGTGTAACCGAAGGCTCTCTGCATTCTCTGGCGCTCTTCCTTTGTATACTCAGGTACTCTCTGGTTAGGAATCTTTAAATCCTTAAGATTTACCATGTATCTGTCAATCCACTCACCATAAGGCTGCTTGTCTGCATATCTCTCCTTGAGCTCATCATCATCTATGATTTTTCCTGCGACAGTATCCACAAGGAGCATCTTTCCCGGACGGAGACGATCCTTTTTCACTATCTTTGTAGGGTCAATCTCAAGTACTCCGACCTCAGATGAAAGGATAAGGTAATCATCATCTGTCACATAGTAACGTGATGGACGAAGTCCGTTTCTGTCAAGCACTGCTCCGACTAAATCACCATCTGAGAATACGATTGAAGCCGGACCATCCCATGGCTCCATCATTGTAGCGTAATACTGGTAGAAATCCTTCTTCTTCTGAGTCATGATTGAATTGTTTGCCCATGGCTCAGGAATCATTATCATAACAGCAAGTGGAAGCTCCATACCACTCATTACCAAGAATTCAAGCGCATTATCAAGCATTGCTGAGTCAGATCCTGCCGCATTGATAACCGGCAAAACCTTCTGGAACTCTTTTTTAAGCTTAGGAGACTCCATGTTCTCCTCACGTGCTGACATCTTGTCAGAGTTTCCAAGAATAGTGTTAATCTCACCATTGTGCACGATAAATCTGTTTGGATGAGATCTCTCCCAGCTTGGGTTTGTATTTGTAGAGAATCTTGAATGTACTGTGGCGATTGCTGACTCATAATCAGGATCCTGTAAATCCATGAAGAACTGTCTGAGCTGCTCTACAAGGAACATTCCCTTATATACTATTGTTCTGCTTGAGAAGGAAACCACATATGTATTGTCGTTTGACTGCTCGAAAACACGTCTTGCAACATACAGTTTTCTGTCAAACTCAAGTCCTCTCTCAACATCCTCAGGTCTCTTTACAAAGCACTGCATGATGCATGGCATACAGTCTCTGGCTTTTTTAGAAAGCTTATCAGGCTCTGTAGGCACTTCTCTCCATCCGAGGAACTCAAGCCCCTCCTTCTCCACGATAACCTCAAGCATCTTCTTTGCCTGAATAGTCTTGAACTCATCATTAGGGAAGAAAAACATTCCCACACCGTAATCTCTCTCATCTCCAAGCTCTATTCCAAGTGGCTTTGTAACCTTCTTAAAAAACTTATGAGAAATCTGAAGCAGGATGCCGACACCGTCTCCGGTCTTACCGTCAGCGTCTTTTCCGGCTCTGTGCTTTAAGTTCTCAACAATCTTTAAAGCATTCTCGACTGTCTCATGTGTTTTGATACCTTTGATATTTACTACTGCACCAATTCCACAGTTATCATGCTCGTAGCGAGGATCATATAATCCCTTAGCTGTGGCTGTGCTTTCATTCCATTGTTTACTCATAGGTTCTTCCTTTCCTAGTGTAAATTTGTTAACGGATAACTTATTAAGAAGTGAATCATTTCCTGTTTATGATTTTACAACGATGAAAGCCCAATGTAAACAGTTTTTTTCTCGCTATTGTCTGATTATTTGATAACTTAATATTATAAAGTTATTTTTCTGACTATAGTCGCATTTTTATCTTTTTTATAAGGATATACACACAATTTACTTTTTGAAACCCCAAAACTTTTTTCAATAAAGCAAGGCATGAAACACTGTTTCAGCAAATTGTGTCTGAATTGTGTATACTTTACAGTAACTTTTCTTGGCTGATATCATAAAAAAACCAGCTATACTTTTTATTGTATAGCTGATTTTTATAAACATCCAGTAACTATCCTAAATCGCATTGCTCATATTCATAAAACTGCACGATACTCGTATTTTGTCTGCACTCCTTTTCGGTCCATGCTAAACAGTTCCTTCTGTGTGCTTCGCATAATAATAAAATATCACAGCACCAACACCAAGACACATGACAGATACCACCCATGCCATTACACTGCCATCAACAGTCCACTTCAAAATACCGGTCTCTGTCCTTATGACTGCAAACGCATTTGCAGTGATATGCCCGATCATGGCCGCATACACATGCCCTGACTTATACATAAAAGCTGCAAGCACAAGGCCAAGTAAAAAAGCATAAACAAACTGCACTATATTAAAATGAATGAGTCCAAACAAAAGCGCCGACAAAAATACAGCCTGTGGAACATTCATTATTTTGCGCATATTTCCAAATACAATGCCTCTGAAAACAAGCTCCTCCATAATCGGAGAAAGAATTGCCGAGCCAATCAGCTCAATTACAAGAGTGCTTGCATAAAAGCTCTCATTCGCCCTGGCATATCCTTCTGAGAGCCCGATAAGCGGTGACATGGTGATGATATTATTGAGCGCAAATGAAATGAAAAGTGTAATCACAATCACCCAGAGCACATTTATAAAAAGTGCCCTGTCTATCTTTGGTTTTTTAACAAACATCTGCTGTGTCGGCTTATAGCTTGCAAAATACATAAATGGTATTGTAATTGCTGCAGATATTATCTGCGCTATCATGTATGTCGAAGCTGTGTGTCCGATGAACGCAAAAATAAAGTACATTGCGCTCAGAAAAACAATGTAGTAAAGCACAATCGGGACAATTATTTCCCACACTATCGCTCTTAATTTTAAATTCTTATTCATGAAATCTCATTCCTATCTACTGTTTATAACCTCAGGTCTCAATGCATTGCATTTTCATAAAAGCTAATCAAAAAGCTTGGAAATCACATCCGGAAGCTGCCTTAAATCATCTATCACAGCTTTTGCTCCTGCACTCACCATCTCGTTAACATCGCCGAAGCCAAAGCTTACCGCTATGCTTGGCACATCGACACGGTTTGCCCCTTCAATGTCAAACATAGTATCTCCGATTAAACACATCTCATCCCTTGGAATGTCTGACCACCGGCGCATCACCTCGTTAAGTACTTCTTCCTTTGTATCTATCCTGCCGTCAAACGTAGCTCCGACCACCTCATCAAATATATCCAGTATTCCAAAATGCTCCAAAATACGCTCACACGATTTTTCCGGCTTTGATGATGCAAGTCCTATCCTATATCCGGCTGCTTTAAGCGCCTCTATGCATTCCTTGGCTCCCGGAAAAAGCGAACATTCAAATATACCTATTTTGTTATAGCGCTCTCTGTACTTTTTGACCGCTTCAAGTGCTCTCTCCTTAGTAAATCCGTAATGCTCCATAAATGTGTTTATGAGTGGCGGTCCTATAAAGAAAAACAGGCTGTTTCTGTCCGGCTCATCTATGCCAAAGTGTGAAAGTGCATATTGGGCTGACTTTGTGATGCCCTCTGATGAGTCAATCAGCGTTCCGTCCAAATCAAATAATATTGCTTTCATTTGTTATCTCCATTGCTTTAAATTTATTGTACTTTTAGTTAAAATGCTAGGTCAGTATCTCATTTAACACTCGTCCGACAGCATCGGCAAACTCGTTGATACTCTTTATCTTCACGAGACTTCTGCCGAATATCTTTGTTGCAAGCTCACTGTCATGCGCACTTCCCATGAAGATGCCAATTACGTCTATTCCATGGTTTTTAAGCCTCTGCACCTCATTTACGGTGTCCTTAACAGCAAGAGCATCAGTGTACTCCCTATCCTTATAGAATGCACCCTCCCCTGCTATCTGATCATCCTGAGGGCTTGCATCCGAAAACATGAAAAGTAACTTCTTTGGCTTTGGACTTAGCTCCATCAGATGTGATGCCGCGCGCAGCGCAAGGCCATCCCTGTTATTTCCTGCCGCAACAAAATGAAACAGCTCATCCTCCACACCATAATCATCATATTCCTTAAAAATATGCATCACCGTGTAGCCTCTTATGCTGCAGTATGAGTAAATCTGCACCGGTATTCCACAATTTGTCAGGCTCTTTGACAGTACATATGCCTGTGCCGCTATTTTCTGCTGCATCTGTTTTCTGGAAGAAGACGCATCCATCAGTATGTCGACAGAAAAGCCCGGTGTCTCCACCTCATCTTTTCGCTCAAAAACACGCGGATTGTCCAAGTACAAGGCCTTCCATACTCTCGCAGGCTTTATACGGCCGTGTGTTGAAGCATCCATAAATGTCTCATCTGCTGTCTCCAGGTGCATTCTAAGGCTTTCTGTAAGTCTCCTTATACTGTTTTGATACACTGCCATGTTTTTTTCAAAATGCTCTTTATTCTTGTCGTATTGTATGGCTGTCTCTTTTGTAAATGCAAGAATTTCCCTGCGCTCTCTTTTGTTGTCAATCTCATCAGGTATAGTCTGCTTTTTCTCCGATGAAATACCTCTGGTAAAAAGCAAGTGACAGTTTTTGTGATTTCCTACACAGAGCTTTTTCTCCAGCTCGGCCTGCTGCCTGTCAGAATACATGCTTTTTCCAAAACAGGCTGTCACATACCGCTTCGCCTCTATTGGATCTTTCTGCAGTGCAAACTGCAACAGATATCTCTTTGAATGCTCCATAGACAAAGCTGCTGTATCCGAGGCCATATTTTTATCATAAAAGCTATTCGCTCTGACATACTGTGTGCTGACTTTTCCTATTGAGTGAAATGCTCCTGCTACCTTCTGTAAAAAATATATGCCCTGCGGCTTTACCACCTTTATCGGCTTATACGAGAAATACTTCCACAGATTTTCTCTCGTTTTCACTATAATCTCATCCGTTGTCATATCAGGTGTAAAACAAAAAGCATGCAGTATCTCTTCATCCTCTTTGCAAAGACCTGATGGCTTTCCAAGTATCCTTCTGCAATGTGCATTTCTGATTATATCAATCCTCGAATACTCCCTGTTTTTATTTACTCCTGCAAGGCTCTTTTTCGCGTACTCAAGCCTTAAATCATATAAGGCAGGCCTCGTTTGTCTTTCCTTTTCATACAGGGCATTTTCCAAACCTATCCATAAAAGCCCCTCATAAAGCATGGCGTTTTTCCCTGTCAGCTGATTGAATAAGGCATCTATCTTGTCATGCTCATACCACTTGTATTCAAGCCCAATAATCAGATTCAGATAAATATCAGCGGATCCATCAGGTGCAAATGCCAGAAAAAGCGGCTCTATGTCATAGTCACAGGCCGCCATCCATATGAAGTTTCTTGCTCTTTTTGCTTCCTTTATATCCTGTTCTTCCATATGTTCCATTCCTTCATATGTCACAAGCTCATATCAACAAAATAGCTGCTCTCCGCTCATCTTCCTTGAGATTCTTGCACGGATTGTATCACGGATAAGAGTCTGTTCATACTCATCAAAGCTCTTGTTTGTTATCCCCATATCCAGGGCTGTATATATATTCAAGCCCTTTTCCATCATACCAATTGAACCGATGAGACCACGCAGATCAAGTGCCTTTGATGATATTTCGCCATTTTTGCACTTGGTATGCAGTTCAAGAAATACCTCCGCAAGCTCATTCGCTCCCGCTTCACGTATTGCAGGATAATGCTCCTTTATAAGCTTCACAAGGCTCTCTTTTGAAATCATAGGCATCCGGATTACCGCAAAACGTGATACAAGAGCCTCATTCAGCTCCTTTGTGCCTGCATAGCCGTAATTCATCGTGGCAATAAATCTTGTTGCCGGATGAAGCGACAGTCTGTCATAGCCCGGCACATCTATTGTACGTCTGAAATCAAGTGTGGCATGAAGCACTGCCATAGCCTCACTTTTTGCCATATTTATCTCGTCAAGCACCGCAAAGCCGCCTGTTTTTGCGGCTGTATACACAGGTCCCGGCCTGAATGTTACTTCTCCGGCGCGAAAAGTATCGGTTCCGATAAGTGATGCTGCATCCATATTTACGTGAAATGACACATCCCAGCGTGGTCTGTTAAATACACCTGCCAGATTTTCTGCGAAAAGATTCTTTCCTGTGGCCTTTTCTCCTACTAAAAGCAGATTTTCTCCACACAAAACAGCTGTTATAGCCTGTTCCCACACATCGCTTCCGTAATAAAACTGTGTAGGCACGGGGATTCTTGACTCATACTCATTGTCCACCGGATACTGCGAACGAAACTTTTCAATTTCCTTAATCAGATTTTCTGAAATGCCAAGCTCTCTTAATTTGTCCAACAAGCTCATCGCTTCCTTTCATATCAGATATTTTAACTGTTCCAGGCCATACATACTCAAAACCGTACACAGTTTATGCTTTACGTTATATTGTCATGCGATATATTATTTCTTCACGCCCTTAGTGTCACGGTTTGCAATGTGCAGCCTGTGAAGCGCCACCTGCTTACCCTTTACCTCGACCTCTTTTTCCTCCTGGTCATTAAGCAGATAAATATCAGTAAGCTCATCCTCTCTGTCAAGCCTCATTCCCCTGACACCTACTGCTGCCTTTTTCTTTTCAGGAATAGTGCCACAGTCGATTCGAAGGAACATCTCCTTCTTTGAACGCATTACCATTGTAGCATTCTCTGAAAGCATGTCAACAAATAACAGCTCATCATCATCCATGAGCTTTGTAGCCTGCGAGGTCCTTCGTGTCACCACAAACTCGGCACCATCCACTAGCTTTATCATGGCTGACTTCGTTCCAAATATAAGCTTGTGCTTTTCAACATCCATAAGAGGTGCTATAAATACTATATCCTCCTTACTGCTGTCATAGTTGCTTACATTGTCAATAGGTGTGCCCTTGTCACGGAATTTGCCGTAAGGCAGGTCTAACACCTTGACAAGATGCATGTTTCCGTTGTTTGTGAAAATGCACAGCTTATCTATATTTTTGACCTTCAATATCAGCTTGTTCTCTGCGTCGGCTGTCTCTTTGTTTCTATCATAGGTTGAAGTATCTACTGTCTTCACATAGCCGAAGCGGTCCATAAGCAGCACTACATCCGATACCTCAAGCTCTTTTTTTACCACAACAGCTTCCTCGAGATTGTCAAGCTCCGTGCGTCTGTCCCTTGCATACTCCTTGCGGAACGCTTTAAGCTCCTTCATAATGACCTTTGCCATGGATGAGCGATGCTCTAAAATATCGCTGTACTCTGCAATCTTTGCCCTGGTCTCCTCGTGCTCCTTAATCAGAGCCTCAATTTCGAGTCCAATCAGCTTGTACAGACGCATTTCAAGGATAGCAGCTGCCTGACGCTCAGTAAAACAAAGCTGGGCTGCCATGGCTTCTGAAGCCTTTGACTTGAATTTAATCCCCTCTGTCTCTCCGTTTATGAGACATGCCTTTGCCATTTTCTGGTCACGGCTTCCTCTTAATATTTCAATAATCAGATCTATCACGTTACAGGCCTTTATGAGTCCCTGCTGTATTTCTTCTTTCTCCTGCTCCTTTGCAAGAAGTGTCTTATACTTTCTTTTTGCAATCTCATACTGGAAATTGACATGATGCCTTATGATGTGTACAAGACCAAGCGTCTCAGGTCTTCCATTTGCGACGGCCAGCATATTTACACCGAAAGTGTCCTCCAGCTTTGTCTTTTTATACAAAAGGTTCTTAAGTGCCTCAACATCAGCACCTTTTTTAAGCTCTAAGACAATTCTTATTCCCTCTTTCGATGACTGGTTGGTTATATCCACAATATCCGTTGTCGCTTTTGACTCGACAAGTGAATAGACATCATTTAAGAATTTTCCTATATTGGCACCAATCATTGTGTATGGAATTTCCGTAATGACAAGCTTGTCCTTTCCTGCCTTACCCTTCTCTATTTCGATTCTTCCACGGATTTTTATCTTTCCCTGTCCTGTCTCATATATTGCTGCAAGATCATCCTGATTTGCAACAATGCCTCCTGTCGGAAAATCAGGCCCCTTTATATACTGCATCATCTCGGCTGTGGTAATATCAGGATTTTTCATATAAGCAATCACACCGTCCACCACCTCGCCAAAATTGTGTGGCGGAATGCTTGTAGCCATGCCGACTGCTATACCCTCAGCTCCATTTATCAAAAGGTTCGGCACCTTGACCGGAAGCACCTCTGGCTCTTTTTCTGTCTCGTCGTAGTTTGGAATGAAATCAACCACATTTTTGTCTAGATCAGCAAGATATGCTTCCTGTGTGATTTTTTGAAGTCTTGCCTCTGTATAACGCATGGCAGCGGCTCCGTCTCCTTCGATTGAACCAAAATTACCGTGTCCATCGATAAGCGGCATGCCCTTTTTGAAATCCTGTGCCAAAACAACCATCGCATCATAGATTGATGAATCGCCGTGCGGATGATATTTACCCATTGTATCACCGACTATACGCGCACTCTTTCTATATGGCTTGTCGTACCTGATGCCCAGCTCATGCATATCATAAAGTGTACGCCTTTGTACAGGCTTAAGCCCATCGCGTACATCCGGCAGGGCTCTTGCTATAATGACACTCATCGCATAGTCAATATATGATTTCTGCATCAGCTCCGAATATTCGGTCTGAATTATATTGTTGTCTACATTGTTATCTATATTTCTATCCATGTCTTTCTCCGATTATAAATACTGCTTAACTATTCAGAACCACTGAGAACCCAAAGCAGAAACGTCATGCTTACACATCCAGCTCCGCGTCATGCGCATGCTCGTATATGAACTCTTTTCTCGGTGGCACATCACTACCCATAAGCAGTGATGTCACATCATTTGCCAGGCGCCCATCCTCTATTTCAATACGCTTTAGCATCCTTGTTGCGGGATTTAGTGTGGTATCCCAGAGCTGATCCGCATCCATCTCTCCAAGACCCTTATATCTTTGCAACGTAAACTTGCCTGTATGTGTCTTTCTGTACTTGTCAAGCTCCGCATCGTCATACAAATATTTTTCCTCGCCCTTTGACGGAATAGCCTTGTAAAGCGGAGGCATGGCAACATATACATGTCCCTCTAAAATAAGCTCAGGCATAAACCTGAAGAACAGAGTCAAAAGCAGTGTGGAGATATGAGCTCCGTCCACATCGGCATCGGCCATAATGATGATTTTGTCATAGCGAAGCTTTGTTATATCAAAATCATTTCCATACCCTTCCGAAAATCCGCAGCCAAACGCATTTATCATTGTCTTTATTTCAGCGTTTGCCAGTACCTTATCAATACTTGCCTTTTCAACATTCAAAATCTTGCCTCGAATCGGCATGATTGCCTGAAACATACGGTTTCTTGCCATCTTTGCCGAGCCTCCGGCCGAATCTCCCTCGACTATGAAAATCTCGCACTTAGAAGCATCCCTGCTCTCACAGTTTGCAAGCTTTCCGTTTGAATCAAATGAAAACTTCTGCTTTGTGAGCAGATTGGTCTTTGCCTTCTCCTCAGCTTTTCTAATCTTTGCGGCCTTCTCAGCACATGATATTACCGTCTTTAAGACCTCAAGATTCTTGTCAAAATAAAGCGGTACCTCATCATTTGTCACCTTGGCAGTTGCACGGTTTGCATCCTGATTGTCAAGCTTTGTCTTTGTCTGACCCTCGAATCTAGGGTCAGGATGCTTTACTGACACTACAGCAGTCATGCCATTTCTGACATCTGCTCCATTGAAATTCGCATCCTTGTCCTTTAATATACCAAGCTCTCTGGCATATGAATTGATAATACCTGTAAACGCAGTCTTAAAGCCTGTGATATGCGCTCCACCCTCAGAATTGTATATATTGTTGCAAAAACCTAGAATATTCTCATGAAACTCGCTTGTATACTGAAAAGCCACCTCAACCTTTATATTCTCACTCTCTCCTGTAAAGTAAATGACATCATGCAACTTTTCAATATTTTTATTCAAATCCTTTACAAAACCGATAATACCCTCAGGCTCATGATACTCAATATGCTCTGTCTCATCGCCTCGTTTGTCCTCGTATATGATTGTAAGCTTCGGATTGAGATACGCAGTCTCCTTAAGTCTGTTCTTTACATCCTCTTCCTTGAATCTAGTCTTCTCAAAAATCTCCGGGTCAGGCAGGAAATTAATCCTTGTTCCTGTCTTTTTGGTTTTACCTATAGTAGGAAGCAGGCCATTTTCAAGCTCCACAACAGGAACACCCTTTTCATATCTGTCATGGTGGATAAAGCCATCTCTGCTTATCTCCACATCCATATATGTGGATAGTGCATTTACAACCGACGAACCAACTCCGTGCAGACCTCCGCTGGTCTTGTATACAGAATTGTCGAATTTTCCTCCGGCGTGCAGTGTAGAAAATACAACTCGTGCCGCAGAAACGCCCTTTGCATGCATACCTACAGGTATTCCACGTCCGTTATCCTCCACCGTACACGAACCGTTTTTCTCAAGAGTTACCCTTATGGTATCACAGGCACCTGCCAGATGCTCATCTACGGAGTTGTCCACAATCTCATATATCAGATGGTTTAGTCCCTTGGTTGTGACACTTCCTATATACATACCCGGTCTTTTTCTGACTGCCTCAAGTCCTTCTAAAATTGCTATGCTCTTCTCATCGTATGTTTGCTTCTTGGCCATACTTGTCTCCTACTTCTTTAAATTGCGTAATAATTATATTATCTGCCTTGCCTGCTATCCTTGATATGTGCTAACACCATCGTAGCTATTTTGAATATCATAGCATCATCAAAGGTTCTTATATCAAGCCCTATCGCCTTCTCAATACGCTCAAGTCTGTAAACAAGCGTATTTCTATGCACATAAAGCTGTCTTGCAGTCTCTGAAATGTTCAGATTGTTCTCGAAGAACTTGGAGATTGTAGACATTGCCTCCTCATCATCAAGTATCTGTGGCACCTCGTCACCAAAAACCTCACGGATAAACATCTCACACAGGCTCATTGGAAGCTGATAAATAAGTCTTCCTATGCCCAGCCTGTCATATGCCATAATTTCCTTTTCCACATAAAACAGCCTGCCAACCTCAAGCGCCATTTTTGCCTCCTGATAAGACTCTGCAAGCTTTGGAAGAACATCCGTCGGATTGCCATAGCCCACCCGTACCTTAATCATAGCCTCTGCAAGCAGATTGTCAACCAGACTTCCTGCAATAGATGAAAGCTTTTCCTGAAGCTTAGCCGGATCTATGTCCTCAACATCCTTTACCAGCACTACATTATGTTCATCCATCGCCACCACAAAATCACCGCTTCTGATATCAGCCAGATTCTTTACAAGCTCAACAGCTATCTCATTGCAGTTCTTTCCGGTATCTATAACATATACTACTCGTTTTCTGTTTTCTATATGTAATTTCTTGGCACGGTTTATTATATCAGAACCAAGCATATTGCCAAGAAGAATATTCTGAATAAAATTATTTCTGTCATATCGCTCTGACTCACCAAGCACAAGTGTACGAAGCTGACAAACTGCCATCCTGCCTATTACAAGATTCTCACTCGTATACTGACAGAACATTACAAGCACATACTCAAGCTCTGAATCAATTTCAACCGCAAATGCTATTGCATCATTTTTTTCCCTAACATCCTCTTCGGATACTATAAACTCCTTCACAAAAATGTCGCTATGTTCCGGCTCTTCCACCGTACCTGTCAGATGCTTTCCCTTGGCTGAGTATAAAATCGCATCAAACGAAGTAATATTTTTTATTTCCTCAAGTGATTTTTTCAGTTTCTGATTCGTAATCATATTCCTATCCTCTCATTACTGTTCTGACGCAGACAAGTAAAAAGTCTCTACAAGTCATAAGCTGTAACCTTGCTATAATTTAACACCGTAACTTAACTTTTCAGAACCTCACATACATTCGCAAAAGAAAACCGGGTGTAAATTATACACCCGGTCTGTCAATTTACAACTATTTAATTTTAACGAACTAGTTGGTAATTGTCAATTCAGTTTCTTTATCAAATACATGAATCTTGTGTGGATCAAATGCAAGCTCAATGTGATCACCGTAACGAGCTGTTGTATCTGAATCAACTCTTGCTGACATATTTGCGCCTGCAACTGTGAAGTATAATAATACCTCTGCACCAAGTAACTCATATCCTGTAACATCTGAATCAATCTTGCATGTAGCAAATTTATTAAGATGCTCTGCTGAATCGTAGATATCCTCAGGTCTGATACCGAATACTACGTTCTTTCCTGCATAACCGCCATCGATAAGCTTCTTAGCCTTTGCCTCTGGAAGCTCAACCTGGTATTTATCGAATTTAAGGAATACCTTTGCTCCCTCAACAACACACTGAGCATCTACAAAGTTCATCTGTGGTGATCCAATGAATCCTGCAACGAACAGGTTGTTTGGCTGATTGTAAAGCTTCTGTGGGCTGTCTACCTGCATGATAACACCATCTTTAAGAACAACGATTCTTGTTCCAAGTGTCATAGCCTCTGTCTGATCATGTGTAACGTAGATGATTGTTGCACCTAATCTGTTATGTAATGAAGAAATCTCAGATCTCATCTGTACACGAAGCTTTGCATCAAGGTTTGATAAAGGCTCATCCATAAGGAATACCTTAGGATTACGAACGATTGCACGACCCATAGCAACTCGCTGTCTCTGTCCACCTGAAAGAGCCTTTGGCTTACGGTCTAATAATTTCTCAAGGTCAAGGATTCTTGCTGCCTCCTCAACTTTTGCCTTAATCTCATCCTTTGGAACTTTTCTAAGCTTAAGTCCAAATGCCATGTTGTCAAATACTGTCATATGTGGGTAAAGAGCGTAGTTCTGGAATACCATTGCGATATCACGATCCTTTGGCTCTACGTCATTCATAACCTTTCCGTCGATGATAAGCTCTCCTGAAGAAATCTCCTCAAGACCTGCGATCATACGAAGTGTTGTTGATTTTCCACATCCTGAAGGTCCTACGAAGATGATGAACTCTTTATCTTCTACTTCAAGGTTGAAATCCTTAACTGCCTCAAATCCGTTTGGATAAACTTTGCAAACGTTCTTTAATGATAAACTTGCCATTTTAAAAATACCTCCTAAGTATTATGTACATATATGTAACTGTTCAGTGCCTTGACTGTCTGTTACCTTGTTTCTTTGTATCTTTATAATACAAAACATATCGTCAATTGGCTATAGTCAATCCGCCAAATAATTTAACGTGTTGTTGTCATTATGACGAAACACAGTCTGATATCGAAACAATTACAAGGTAATTACTGCAATAAACGTACTAATTACAGCTTAGAATATCCAAAGCCATTGACCATAGCCTCAATCGGCAGCCCCTTCTTGCAGAATGGACACTCTGTAACAGGATATGTCTGGTAGTTTACCACATCATCGTCATCAAACAGCTTATCAATCTTTACTCCATTGACCTCATCGATGGTTGAGAATATGGACGCAATACATGTGACCATACCGCCATAATAGTTGATACACTCCATCGCTCTTCTGATCGTCTCACCTGTCGTGGTAGTTGCCAGAAGAAGTACAACATGCTTGCCATCTATAGCGCCCTTATTGTTATCCCTGAAAAGCATCTGTCCGTTGTTAATCTCAGGCGATACAACGTAAATTGTCTCGTGCTTGTTCACAGACATAAGTCCGTTTCTCTCAATCTCCTGGCTTAAGAATGCACCAATCATTTCTGTTCCATCCATACATACGATTGTATCTATATATGAATGATGCGGTACCTTGGTGTAAAGAGCCTTTGCTGCTTCCTTCGCCTCGGACACACGGGTCTTGATGCTTGTCACATCTACATAATAATTAATATGCGAATGACTTGTAGCGAAATGTCCCGGTATAGCGTGTAAGTTTAAGCCTGCACTCTCCTTTGATTTAAATTTTACAATACGATTTTCCATGATAAGTCCCCCTTTTCAAGTAAAGATTTGTTTTAATTGTAACTCATTTGTGATTAATTAGCGCCTGTAGAACCGAATCCACCGGCACCGCGCTTCGTATCTGAAAGCTCTGATACCTCATTAAACTCAACAGCCAGATATGGCATGACCACAAGCTGCGCTATACGATCTCCGGGATTAATAGTGCGTGCCTGCGTTCCATCATTGTGAAGAGCCACAATATACTCTCCCCTGTAATCACTGTCACACACACCCACGCAGTTTGCCGGGCGAAGTGCCTGCTTTGCAGCTAAACCGCTTCTGGCAAAAACTGCCCCAAAATATCCGTCAGGAATCTCTATCGAAAGCCCCGTGCCTATCTTTGCTGTCTCATGTGGCTCAACGACAAGCTCCTTAGTAATGTCGGCATATAAATCATAGCCTGCTGCATATTCACTTCCCCTTGTAGGGATTTTGGCTGTGGTTGTCAATTTTTTTATATTTATTTTCATTTTATAATTTCCCCTGATGCAATTTTATATATGACTGTCTATAGCCATTTATTACCCAACCTGTTAACTAATTATTTCCACTCCAGACTTGAGTGCTCAATCTTCCTGTCACGAAGCATAAGCTCTGAGACAGCCTCCTTTGCCGGCTTATCCTCAAAAAGCACTCTGTTTACTTCCTCGATAATCGGCATCCTTACATCATATTTTTCTGCAAGGGCAAGTGCTGCCTTTGCTGAATATATGCCCTCTACAACCATCTTGACTTCTTTTGTTGCTTCATCCATTGTGTGTCCCTGACCTATGAGCATTCCGGCCTTTCTATTACGGCTGTGCCGACTCTCACATGTAACAATAAGGTCTCCGATACCTGTCAGTCCAAAAAGTGTCTCCGCCTTTGCTCCCATCTCAATCGCAAGCACAGATATTTCTGCAATTCCTCTGGTAATAAGTGCTGCCTTTGTATTATCCCCATAGCCAAGTCCGTCTGCCATGCCTGCTGCAAGTGCTATGACATTCTTGAGGGAGCCTCCAAGCTCCATTCCAAGCACATCAGGACTGGTATACACACGAAATACCTCATTCATAAAAAGATCCTGTACTATCTCAGCGGTCTTCTGTGTCCTTGCTCCTGCAACAACAGTCGTAGGAAGCAGCTGTCCGACCTCCTCTGCATGTGAAGGTCCACACATTACAGCCACATCAGCGCAAGGTATCTCACTCTCTACCACATCAGATATGGTCATAAGAGTGTTTTCTTCAATTCCCTTTGCCACACAGACAATTATCTGTCCTTCCTTAACAAACGGAGCCATTTTTACTGCTGTGCTTCTGGTGAATACAGAAGGTACCGCAAGTACAAGTATATCGTTATCTTTGATTGTTTCCTCTATATCTGTTGTAAAGGTAATACTATCCGGAAGCTTTACCCCAGGAAGCTTATCAATATGCTCATGCTTTTCTTTAAGCATCTCAATCTCGCTCTCCACGATTGACCATATTTCAACAGAATGTCCGTTATTTGCAAGCACCAGGGATAATGCTGTTCCCCAGCTTCCTGCACCTATAATACCTACTCTACTCATTTTCTATGCCTCGTATTTTATATAATTATTATAATCAAAAACTATTATTTACTTTGCCTTCTGACCAAATTTATTTTCAGTTCCGCTTAAAAGTCTCTTGATATTGGCTCTGTGTCGCCAGATAGCCATCGCCGTAAAACAAGCAGCAAGTATATCAAACTCGACCGCATAATTGCCACTTACTCCAAGCAGCCCCATATGGTTAAACACAATTGCCTGAATCAGAAACGATATAACAACCAGTATAGAACCAAGCGAGACATATCTTGTTATGGCTACAGCAAGAATAAACAATACCAAACATATCGGAGCCGCAATCGGACATACAGCAAGTATCACACCTGATGTACATGCTATTCCCTTTCCTCCCTTGAAATTGAGAAAGAACGGAAAATTGTGTCCAAGCACCGCTCCAAAGCCTGCATACAGCTCTATGCATTTAACAGCCTGTGGATATGTATTTCTATATATGAAATAAAATATCAAAACCGCTATGATTGCCTTGAACAAATCACCAAAGAAGGTAACTGCACCGGCCTTCCATCCAAGTGTCCGAAGCGTATTGGTGGTGCCTGAATTACCGCTTCCATGCTCTCTTACATCTATTCCATGTGCCTTACCATAAAAATAGCCGGTCTGAAAGGTTCCAAAAAAATAGCCTACGACCAATGCTAAAATCCTAGCCAGTATCATTTTACTCATTTTCCTTTCGTTCTCTCGTAATAAACTTAAGTGCAGTTCCTCTGAAACCAAATGTATCCCTGATTCTGTTCTCAAGATATCTGGTATATGAGAAATGCATAAGATTCTTGTCGTTTACAAAGATTACAAAGGTAGGCGGCTTAACCGAAACCTGAGTCACATAGTATATCTTAAGTCTCTTGCCCTTGTCTGTCGGCGGCTGCTGCATGGCAACTGCCTCCGTAACGATCTCATTTAACACTCCTGTTGCAACACGCATTGAGTTATTTTCTATAACAACATCGATGAGCTCAAATATCTTGTTGAGTCTCTGACCTGATTTTGCCGAAATAAACAGTATCTCTGCATATGGTATAAAGCTTAATATCTGTCTGATTTTCTCTGTGTGCTGCTTTACGGTATTATTATCCTTTTCAATGGCATCCCATTTATTGACAGCAATGATAATTCCCTTGCCTCTTTCGTGGGCAATACCCGCAATTTTAGCATCCTGCTCAGTAACTCCCTCTGTAGCATCTATCACTACAATGACAACATCAGCTCTCTCAACTGCGGAAACTGCACGTATAATACTGTATCGCTCTATATCCTCTTTTATCTTATTCTTGCGCCTGAGACCGGCTGTATCGATAAATATATACTCCTTACCATCATATTTTATGGCTGTATCGATAGCATCTCTTGTGGTGCCTGCTATATCTGACACTATTACCCTGTCCTCACGGGCAAGCTTGTTGATAAGTGATGACTTACCTACATTAGGCTTACCTACTATAGCAACCCTCGGTCTGTCATCCTCATCGTCATGCTTAGATGAATCCGGAAAATGCTTTACAACCTCATCAAGCATATCTCCGAGTCCGAGCATCGAAGCTGCAGATATAGGATGTGGATCACCAATTCCTAAGTTATAAAACTCATACACATCAGTCATGTACTTTTCAAAGCTGTCCACCTTATTGACAACTAATACAACCGGCTTGTGTGAACGACGAAGCATATCCGCCACCTTTGAATCGGAATCAACAAGTCCCTGCTTCACATCTGTAATAAAAATAATAACATCTGCGGTGTCTATAGCAATCTGTGCCTGCTCTCTCATCTGTGACAGTATCACGTCTCCGGATTCCGGCTCAATACCACCTGTATCAATCATGGTAAAATTATAATCAAGCCATGATACATCTGCATAGATTCTGTCTCTTGTGACACCCGGAGTGTCCTTTACTATAGATATCCTCTCTCCTGCAAGCGCATTGAAGAGAGTAGATTTTCCAACATTTGGACGGCCAACGATGGCCACTACTGGTCTGCTCATATACTCTCCTGTTCTAAATTCATATTAGATTATAGACTAATTGTAACTATTCAGAATAATGATAGAATAATAAACAAAACATCTATAACAGAGTAATTATATCACAATACCATTTACAGAGACAACTATTCATATGTCAAAAGTGGTTCTTTTGATGAAATTAATCCATTTTCTTTAAGAACAGCTATCAGATTAGTACAGTTTTCGCCAAAACTAATGTTGACCGAATACGTTTCAATACCATCGGAACGGGCATCCCCAAAATCAGAATACTCCTTTGTCACACCCAGCATATCCAGCAGCTCCTCATACCATGTGAAGCCATAGACATTCCAGTTTTTTCCAATCCTGTTGCCCTTTGGCACTGTAAAATTCAGCATAAGATCGTACATATAGCTGTTATCCTTATCCACTCCGTCAAGCATTCTCTGCAAATTATATTCCTGCATCACACCAGCCTCAACATCCTTCTTCACAGCCTTAAAAATATCCGCTGCAACTTTTCCGTTAAAGCTCTCATTCAGCACATCTACATATTTATCATCATACTGCTCTGCCGAGCCATTGATAAAGGTAATATCTGTCGTATCACACTGCATTATGGCATTAATAATATTCTGTGGTTTATTTTCCTCCACCATAATCGCCCTGCACTGCTTATGTGGATTAAAATCATCGGTTGTATGATATACACGGTTGACCTTTTCTCCGTTTTTTAATGTATATGAGATCGTAATATTCCAGGAATCATTATATCTCTTTTTAAAATAATCCTTTTTCTGCGCCATAAGTATCTTTTGAGTCTCTAAAATCTTTTCAACATCCTTTCCCTCCAGGTTGATATCAAAATCTATGGCTATACTGGCAGAATCAATATCAGCAAGCTTCGGTATATAATTTTCCTGCACATTTCCGTAAACTGTTATACCTCCAAATACAACTACAACAAACCCACCAAAAGCAATGATTTCCTTAAATAGTGCTTTAGAAAAAATTTTAAAATTCTTCCTTATAATCATCTCTAAAAGTAAGAAAGCTATGATTCCAAGCACCACTGCAAGCATCATAATTGCAGGAACGCCAATGCTGATTCTAAGTCCAAGCAAAAGCGACGCTGTGACAGTAGATAAAATCAGTCCCCCAAGACAGCCAAGCACCCATCTGAAAACCGGCTTAAGTTTTGGAATGGCAATAAAGCTTCCTGCATTTTCCAAATCTCTGTATTTATAAATCTTATAAGAAATAAAGTATATAACTGCCGCCGCGATGACATAAACTACGATAGTGTTTGTGCCTCTGAAGGTATATTTAATACAGTAATAATCATCTCCTGCTTTCTTCATGCCAGGATGAATTCCTACACGATTGAGAAGCTGCAACATGGGTGCAAACCACGTAACACTTATTTTCCTTACAAATTCCATATATGGAAGCCCGTATGATACATATGTGAGCACATTGGCAATGGCAATAACCGCTCCTCCATACAGAAGATTAACAACCGCATACATCACTGCTACAGAAACCAGCTGTCCTGTAATCATTGCGCACAGACACACCAGGCTGTACATAAAAAATGATATTCCCATTGCAGCAAGCAGATTGATTCCAATATGTACCACCTTAGTATTTCCATATGATATACATATAACAAACGACATAATGTACTTAATTATCTGCGGAATCCACATAAACAGCAGACCTGTCAACACATTGGTCGAAAAAAGCTGACGTCTTGTCACAGGCATAGAGTGAATCATATTACAAGCTCTCGAATTATACAGGTAACTGAACATTGCCATGCCTGTAACCAATGCCATGACAAAAATGAAAATCATATCCGCCTCCATGCTGATAGCCGGGGATATGATATCAAGCATATACTTATGCCAGTTTTTGCCATAAATAAACTCTGCATTCTTAAATCTGCTCCACATGGAAAACGGACCGTTGAGTAATAGCACTATTGTATACAGTGTCCAGATTGGCCAGTAAAGTTTTACATTCTTTTGCAGCATTGTTCTATTAATAAATGATATCTTTGACTTCATAGTCCTCTCCTCCCATCTCATAGATAAATATTTCCTCCAGAGTAAGAGGCAGTACATCCACTACCTGCGGACTGTCTTTGCCATCTGTAATCGCCTTTACTACAGCATCAGGCTTTCCACGTACTATAACAGTGTATACTCTTCCTATATTTGACATATGAAGTACTTTAAAATCCTGTGGTATCTTAGGCATACCATACGGACACGCAATCTGAATCTTTGAAATATTCCCCTGCAGCTCCGTAAGTGACCTCTCTATCATAATCTTTCCATTATTAAGAATCCCTACATGATCACATACATCCTCCAGCTCACGCAGATTATGGGACGATACAACAACTGTGGTATTATTAACAGCCACATCATCAAGCATGATAGACCATATCTGTCTTCTCATAACAGGATCAAGCCCATCAACAGGCTCATCGAGCACAATAAGCTTTGGTTTACAGCACAGTGCAAGCCAGAAGGCAACCTGCTTCTGCATCCCCTTCGAAAGCTTTCTGATATTTCTTTTAACATCTATAGATGGGAAAAACTCCTGCATCCTGTAAAACTGCTTCTCATCAAAATTTGGATACATTCCCTTATAATAATGCATCATATTAATTGTATCAGATTGCAAAAAATAAAACATATCATCCGGAATGTAAGCCATATGTCCTTTAATCCTTGCATTTTCATATACAGGCTCACCTTCAATAAACACTTCCCCTGCATCCTGTCTCATTACTCCTGTAATATGCCTGATAAGTGTAGATTTGCCGGCTCCGTTTGGGCCTACAAGCCCATAGACAGCTCCTTTTTCCACGTTCATATTCACACCATCAAGTGCCTTAAAATCGTCAAATTTTTTCACTAAATTATTTATCTGTATCATCATTACCCTCTGTCACAACATCTTCTGTCTGCATATCTTGTGTTACAAATCTGACTAAGTCATCTTCCATGCTCAGCTGCTCTTTCGCATCATCCATTCTTGTTCTCAATTCCTCAACAGGTGTTTCAAGCACAAATAACTCTGTCACCACCTGGTCAAAGAGTATTTTCAAACTCCTTGTCAGACTCTGCCTGGCTGTCTTAGCATCAGCAACAAAGGTTCCTTTACCACTTTTAGTATAAAGATAGCCTTCCTCCTCAAGTTCCTTGTATGCTTTTGCGATAGTGTTAGGATTGATTGCATACTTGCAGGCAAGCACACGTACAGACGGTAGCTTTTCGTCCTGCTTAATAACATTCATAACAATCATTCGTCTGATGCCTTCCTTAATTTGTTCATAAATAGGCTTTGAATCTCGATAATTTAACTGCATATCGTTCTCCCCTGTTCATATACGCCAGTACCGCTGTGCCTTTTATATTAACTCAAAGAACCAAAAAAACTGTCTTGCAGCATCAGTTCCCGCACAGTGTACTATCCAACGTGATACACCTATTTTAACATATATAGCTTTAGGCATTTCTTATTATTTCCTTAATAGATTGTGCGAAAATTACTTAAGAAACATAAAAGCTCCAAGATTTCCACGCTTTCCATGACTTGCTCTATGTGAAAATAAAAGAGATGGATTACAACAAGTGCATATATTGCTTATGGCAATATTGTCTTCCTGCACTCCTGCCTCCACAAGCACTCTCCTGTTACATTCCCAAAGATTGAGCTGATATTTGCCGTCTCCCTTATATAGCAGAATATCACTCGCATGAGGATCATCTGTTGTCGCAAACTCATCCACAAAACACTCTGCAACATCCTGACTTATCTCATAGCAGTCCTGACATATTGAAGGACCTATCGCTGCTATAACATCATGTGCCTCGGTACCAAACTCCCTGTTCATAGCAATAAGTGTCTGTTTTCCCATGCGATTTACAGTACCTCTCCAGCCCGAATGGCTAAGCCCTATTGCCCTATGTACCGGATCAACAAAATAAAGCGGTACACAATCAGCATAAAATGTGGCAAGCACAACATTTGGCTCATTCGTGATAAGTCCGTCCACATCTGTATATGGTCTCTTTCTTGTCACCCCGATGCCACACTGCTTTTTTCCAACTCTCAAAACATTGGTAGTATGTGTCTGGTCTGTCGTAACAATCTGTCCTGCCTCTGCTCCGATTGCCTCCGCCACTCTTTTATAGTTTTCTAAGACCTTTTCCTCGTCATCTCCACGTGTAAAGCTTAGATTTAAGCTTTCAAACATCCCTTCACTGAGTCCACCAAGACGTGTTGTAAAGCAATGCTCTATCATAGAAAGCTCATTTAGCTTCCTAAAATGTAACAAAGGGACAACACTTCCGCTTGAAAGGACATGCTTTTTTAATCCCAGAACATCTTTATCATTCTTTGTAACAAAATCATTTATAGTAATTTCATCAACATTTTTGTGTATGTTTTCAGCCTGCATATTCTTATCCTTCTTTATATTCTTATCAATGTCTGTCTTCATATTTATATATGCAACTATATATTACCGATAACTATTGCTTTTTATAATTTCCTGTTCCTTGTCTGTTTTCACGAAATAGTCTGGTCAAACGTTTATAAATTAACGGTTCCGTAATACCTGTCCGTAACTGCCAAGCCAATAGTTATTGACTGCCCTCAAATGCATTCTTCAACACAGTAACCTCGTCATCGTCCACTGCTATCACATCAAATCTGCATGGCGTCCACTCATTCAGACCATGTGTCATAAGATAATACCTTGCAACTGATATGATTTTTTTCTGTTTGCTATAACCAACTGCTTCAAGAGCCCTGCCGCAGCCATTATCCCTACGGTATTTCACCTCACAAAAACATATTGTATCTCCATCCTTTGCTATTATATCTATCTCTCCAAAGCGGTTTCTGTAATTGCAGACAAGTACACTATATCCCATATTTATTAACTGCTCAGCTGCAAGCTGCTCATATATACTTCCAACACTTCTTTTATTCATAACTGCCTCACATATCATATAACCTACACACTATCTTTAGTCAATTTTTGCCTTAAGCTTATCTTGCCAAAATCTGCTCACCATTTGTCACTGAATTGTTGTATTGACTTACCAAATTTGATATCTGCATAGCATCACCCTGATATAGTATCGCTATGTTTAAGTATACATATATAAATTGTATCATTTATTGGTATTTCTGTCACTATATTACTGTTCACACACCACAGTGTAACCGGCAACAATTGATTTCTTTCAAAAATCAGGTGAATTCCACCATATTCTTCCTATACCACTTTGGACAAAGATTGCGCTGACATTGTGGATTGAACCGCTCCCTTATATCAGTGTGCTCAAAATACACCTTCCATAACTGCTCAAAACTGTCTGTCTTCACCGGCACACTTCTCTCAAGCTGTTTAAATTCACTTTCATTGATATAAAAGCACTCCTTAAGCCTCGGGTGGACCACTGCATACCTTCTTCTATCATCACAGATTACAAAATTTTCCCCGGGATACCTGTCCACAAAATGCCACATAACAACCGGTATCATATCGCATTTTGGTTCAAAGTGCGCCAGCAGATAGTTTCCATTATCACTAAAACGAATAAACCCTCTTATCTTATCAGCCTCTTTATTTACCTTTCTTGAAAGCTCAAATACCTCCATAACATATTTATCGGTCATATGCTCCATAATCCTTTGTCCCACCTTAAATGCTCTGACAAGAAATCCAAGCACTATTGTTGCTCTATTATCAGAATAATGGCACAAAGCATCAAATACAGTCTCATATATCTTAAAACCAAGCTTCTTTTGAATTGCCAAAATTGTCTTTTGGACCTTTACCTCATCTGTTTCAATATCTATCATCTTTGAAAAAAGTGTATAGTTTCCTCCAATGCCTATCTCAATAGAAATATTGTCCCGGTATACTCCGTGATTTTCTTTTTGCATTTGATTTTTGTATACAAAAGCATCATATATAGCGGTAAAAATCCCATTTATATTATTATCACATCTAAGTATTATATTATCCATGCATACTTCTCCCTGCAGCTTTACAAAAATATTGTCTATCCAGATATAAAATCAAATATACTCATCTGCTCATAAGTACATGATTTATTATCAGCTAAAAGCATAGTATCCGGCCTTTCGTTATATATGAGATGCCTTGTAATATAGCTTTCATCAAGCTTTGTATTGTACATCATACGACCATCACAGGTGATAAAGTACAGTGCTCTTTTGAGCACGACACCCATTTTCTTTAAATCTGTAAACGAAAGCTTTGCATGCTTTCTGGCTTTTATAATACGCCTGACACTGTTAGTGCCTATTCCCGGGACCCTGAGAAGTGTATAATAATCCGCCGTCATAATCTCAACCGGAAAACACTCCATATGACCTACAGCCCACTGACACTTTGGATCAATATAATCATTAAAGTTCTGATTATCCTCCGACAAAAGCTCTCCTGCCTTAAAGCCATAAAATCTCATAAGAAAATCTGCCTGATAAAGCCTGTGCTCTCTCTTTAACGGTGGCGGCTGCCCGATACCCGGTAATGACTCATCCATATTAACATTCACAAAAGCCGAGTAAAAAACTCTCTTCATATCAAACCTGTTGTACATTGCTTCTGCTACAGATATAATCTGAAAATCACTCTCTCCGGTTGCTCCCACAATCATCTGTGTACTCTGCCCCGCCGGCACATAATATCTGTCCGGTCTTTTGATACTTAAGCCTGTATTATTGATATAATCACCAGCTCCATAAGAAACGTCCGTTGTCTCACAGACAACTCCCGGATCAAGCTGCACTCCCATGCCCCAGCTTTTTTCTGCAAGCTTATCAGCCTTCCCGCAATCTGTAGCAACCCTAAGGCATCTGTGATACTCTGATAATCTTGCAGTACTATCTTTTATTTCGTCCATCTGCTCATAATATGCCTGCTCATCTATATACATACGGTTTTTCATACTGCTATTGCCATGATACATTCGGCTGTCCTTTATACCATTTTGAATAAATCTCATAGGTGTAAGAATGTTTTTACGCGCCTTATTCGGAGCAACTGCCCTAAGCCCTTCCGCTGTGGGCAACTCCAGATTAACACTCATCCTATCACAAAGATATCCAATCATCTCAAGGACCTCAGAGGAGGCTCCCGGTATACCCTTGATGTGTATATACCCATTGAAATGATATTTGTTTCTCAAAAGAAAAAGCGTGGTATATAAAAGCTGCATGGTATGCTCGGGCGATTCTATGATACCGGAGCTTAAGAAAAGTCCCTCTATATAATTGCGTCTGTAAAACTCAACAGTAAGGTTACATACCTCCTCAGGCGTAAATGTCACTCTTTCAACATCATTAGTGCATCTGTTGATACAGTATTTGCAATCATAAATACATTCATTTGTAAAAAGTATCTTGAGAAGCGATATACACCTACCATCAGCTGTAAACGAATGACATATTCCACTGGCAAATGCACTCCCCATATCATTTCCATTACCCGAACGGGATGCCCCACTGGAAGTGCATGCAACATCAAACTTTGCCGCATCAGACAGAATCTTAAGTTTTTCCATAATATCAGCACTGATTGACGTTAACATAAGGCCTCCTTATTTTTCGAACATCTGTTTGCATTATACAACATATGTTCGGGTAAATCAAGTGAAAATTTTTGGAAAAATATTGTTATGGTTCATAAGCACAAAAACCATAGATATCTTAAATGCATTAAGATACTATGGTTTTTATTTATAATAATTATCGTAACTATTCAGTTGCAAAAAATATAGTAGCCTTTATAAACAGACTTTATTCCGTCTAAAAAATGTTCTTAAGAGCTACTGTATGACATGATTTTATCCCAATTTAGTCTTAAAAAACTCGATTATCCTATCCCACAGTTCATCCTGGAAAAACTGCAGATCCGCATGGTCAGCGCCTTCTAATGCAATCAAATCTGCATCACATCCATTTTCAATAAGCTTGTCATAAAGCTCTTCACTCTGCTCAAACGGAACTGTCTGATCATTTATACCATGAATAATCAAAAATGGAGGAGCATCTTTTGTCACCTTAGATACCGGTGAACTGTTGTATGCTTCCTTGATATTTCTCATAGTATTATATCCGAGTAAAAGTGACTCCATAGATGCAGCGCATTCCTCTGCATCTTTATACTTAAATGTGCTAAGGTTAGTAGGTGGATACCATGGACATGCTGCCTGAATACTGCTTGACTCTTCAAGATATTCTCCAACATCATGAGCTTTATCATGATCCAATGCCGCCATACATGTCAAAAATCCTCCGGCTGATTCTCCCATCGCACCAAAATGTTCCTTGTCAATTCTGTATCTATCTGCATGTGCCTTCAAATACCTGATTGCAGCCTTCACATCCTCTATCTGCATAGGATAGCAACCCTCATTTGATGTACGGTATTCCACACTGCAAACAACAAAACCCTGATGAGCAAGCGTGCTAAGATATGATAGATGTGCTGACTTATCCATCCTCATCCATCCACCACCGCATATCCATACTATACAAGGATAACGCTTATCAGACATATCCTCAGGATATATTAAATCCAGTTTTAAATCCCTGCGACAGTGATCATACCAGGAATCCACCTGCGCATATGTGATATCAGACACCTGCACATACTGTGGTTTTGTTATATTGATCATAAGCTTTTCTTTCATTATAAAATCCTCCTCACATTTGTGATCCTTCTTGAAATACAAATTAGTATTATTTGAAATAAATACTTTATTCCCATTATAATACATCTATTTTCATTTTTAAACATAAAAAAACCTTGAAACAACTATCTTGCTTCAAGGTTTAATAACAGGGGATGAGAGAATCGAACTCCCGCTAAAAGTTTTGGAGACTTCTGTCATACCATTTGACCAATCCCCTATATTTAAATATTATATCAAATATAGAAAAAGGACGCAATAGAAATTACGTCTTATTTTAATATACCTTCAAAACTTCATACAAATCCGATCTGTTTTTCTCCGTTATTAACCAGATTAAGCCCTCGACCTATTAGTAACAGTCAGCTCCACATGTTGCCATGCTTCCACCTCTGCCCTATCTACCTTGTAGTCTTCAAGGGGTCTTACTCCCGAAGGAGGGATATCTCATCTTGAGGGGGGCTTCACGCTTAGATGCCTTCAGCGTTTATCCCTTCCAGACTTGGCTACTCTGCCATGCCGTTGGTCGACAACAGATACACCAGTGGTCCGTCCATCCCGGTCCTCTCGTACTAAGGACAGCTCCTCTCAAATATCCTCCGCCCGCGCCGGATAGGGACCGAACTGTCTCACGACGTTCTGAACCCAGCTCGCGTACCGCTTTAATGGGCGAACAGCCCAAC
>ENA-ORLY01000080-ORLY01000080.1-human-gut-metagenome-genome-assembly--contig:-NODE-80-length-142558-cov-4.362069_pt1 | contig 142558 bp, 143 predicted proteins | sample MGYA00243071_ERZ508832 | MGnify/ENA primary metagenome ERZ508832 (study PRJEB26277, sample SAMN04329777) | human gut metagenome | biome: human-associated habitat | host: Homo sapiens | place: USA... | reverse complement strand
GTTAAAAGAATCTGGCTCATTAAAATATATAACGGGACAGCCGTTAACACGAAATCATCCAAAGATTTGTAAGCCAAAATCGGTATCTGGGCCAAAGAAGATCCTCCGCCCATAAAAGCAAACATACCGAAAAGTCCCGCCGTTCCCAGTGAGAAGGCTACCGGCAGTCCCAAAACCAAAAGTCCCAGTAAGATAACGGTAAAAATAACAAGCATCTTATTCCGCCTCCTTACTAAATTCACCGCTGCTGATTTTTTGAATATCTATAAGCAGGGTACGTACAAACTGTAGTAGCAACAGCCCCATACCGATCGGCAGCGACATCTGAGGAATCCACATAGGAGTTCGCAGAGTACTTGGTGAAGTATTATCCATCTCATATGAAAGCAATGCCATATCCAAAGACTGCATTACAAATACGGCACAGAAAAAAATACCAACAATAGTTGTAAAAAGTTCGATATAACAACGGGTACGTGCTGATAAATGGCTTAAAACAATATCGACATGGATGTGCTTGCCAGCAGCATAAGTAACGGACATCCCTAAAAAACCTGCTACTAAAACACAATATACAGAAAGTTCTATTGACCATTCTGTCGGCGCATTGAACAAACCTCGCATCACAACTTCATAAAAGACCATCAACGCCGGCAGCAGCAATAGAATGCCGGCAATGACGCCAACTGCTTTAGTAATAGCGTTCAAAAATTTTTCATAGACCTCGAGCGCGCTTTTCAAGTCTTTTTCCTCTCATTCTTTTCCAAAATAAAAACCGCTGCCGCTTATGGCAGCGGTCAATTAAGAATTTATCTATTGTTTACTGCATATTTCGATCAATTCCTTACCAAGATCCCCAGTATGTTTAACAAAAATATCCCAAACTGGTTTAGTAGCAGACTGCCATGCCGGCAGCTCAGCCTCAGGAACAACGTAAACCTGCATACCTTTTTCTTTTAATTTCTCTAAAGCAGCCATATCCTCTGCTTTAGCATTTTTACGCAGTTCGTCACGCACTTCATTTGCAGCGTCGGTTACTATTTTTTGCTGTTCCGGAGTCAGTCTTTGAAAAGATTTTTCATTCATCGCCAGAATAAACTCAGGATAAGCATGATTAGTAATAGTCAGATATTTGGTAACTTCAAACATTTTACGGTCATACATAGCTGTAGTTCCAGAAGTTTGTCCATCAACAACACCGCGCTGAATGGCCATATAAACTTCACCTGATCCCATAGTTACAGGAGAAGCACCAAGTGCTTTAATCGTTTCTGAAGGCAGCTCACCATAACCACGCAGCTTCAGTCCTGCAAAATCCTCAGGTTTAGTGATTTCCTTTTTGCTGTTAGCGAACTGCACAAAGCCATAATCAGCCCAGATCACAGGACGCACACCCTTCTTCTTCAATTCGCCTGCTAATTTATCACCCAAGCCTCCGTCGATGGCATGATCGACTTTTTCATAACTTGGGAACAGAAACGGTACGTCAAAAACTTCCATTGCCGGAATAACAGTTGACCACATTGCTGTGGAATTAAGCCCCATATCAATGCCACCAGACATAATTGCGTCATTCATACTTTTATCGTTGAACAGCTGTCCGGAAGGATAGATGTTCAGTGTAATAGTGCCGTTGGATTTTTCAGTAAGCTTTTTATTAAAAGCCTCCATTCCCTGGGCCAGCGGATGTGCCGTTGGCAAATTGTGAGCCAGTTTCAAAGTCACCTTTTCGCTGCCGGCAGATTTTTTATCTCCGCCCCCACCGCAGCCGGCCGTTACTGCCAATGCCATAATCATAGCGGCAGCCAAAGTAGTTTTAAACATTTGGGACATTTTCATTACTCTCACCTCATAATTTTTTATTTATAGAGTTTCTCCAGCTTCATATAATCATCAAGACCGATGAACCTGTTAAAATCAGTAAAATGCATCATTTTATCTTCATAGGCCTTAGTCGTCCCCGTTTGATGCAGCACTGTCATTGCTTCTTTAAAAGCCTGCGTAATGACGTATAAGGCACTGCAGGGCCAGAACACTATTTTAAATCCTATATTTTCCAAATCTTTTGCAGTCAGGTTCGGTGTCCTGCCGCCTTCGATCATATTAGCTATCAGTATGGTATCTGGAAAAGCTTTCGTAACAGCTTCTAATTCTCTTATATCCTGCGGCGCTTCTATAAACAAAGCTTCAGCGCCGTTATCTAAATACAATTTGCCGCGTTCAACAGCATCCTCCAGTCCATTCACAGCCCTCGCATCAGTTCTGGCAATCAGTAAAAAATCCTCGTCAGTTCTGGCATCAGCAGCCGCCCGCAGTTTTTTCGCATGCTCAGATGCATCTATGACCTGCTTACCGACCATATGTCCACAACGTTTAGGCCATACCTGATCTTCAAAAAGCACTGCAGCTGCTCCGGCTTTTTCATATTCCTGCATCGTCCTCCGTACGCTTAACGCATTTCCGTAACCAGTATCACCATCGGCAAATACCGGTAATTCTGTGGCATCCACAATACATTTCACAGCCTGCACCATTTCAGTCATCGAAAGGTAACCTACATCCGGCTGCCCTAATCTGGAGGCAGCGATACTATAACCTCCCATAACCAGTGCATCAAACCCTACTTCTGCCGCAATTTTTGCCGTCAAAGCATCATAAACACCCGGCAAAACCAAAATCTCTGACCTCAGCAGACGTTCACGCAACATTTTACGCTGCTTGTTCATAAATTTCCCTCCCTTGCTGCCCAACAAATTCAACAAAAAAGCCCCTACCGGCATAGCCGATAGGGGCGTTAAGTACGCGGTACCACCCTAAATTATACTCTGAGGCCTTTAACGCAGCCCTGCGCTTTTCCCTACATTCGCCCTCAGAAAAAGAGTTCCTGGGTGAGAGGACTTATTTCCACGCTTACCGGCTCGCATCTACCGCCGGCTTTCTGAAAGCCTTCCACTGTCCATTCCCAGTCATAACCTGTAACCTGATGATTTGTCGAAACATTGAAATAAGTATAACAACACCTTAACACTATGTCAATATATTTTTAAAATTATTTTATATTTCTGTTTTTTCTTGTACAAATGTATTGTTTTTATACTACTTTGGCATAATGCAAAAAAATACAACCGCTTTCAAAAAGCGGCTGTATTTTTTATTGATCATTCTAAATAAAAACTACCATCTCAATCAATGATCCTTCTGGCCCCATAAAAACGTTCATCCCAATAAGGACCAAACGCTTCACCTTCAATTACGCCATTTTTAGTACCGGCATAAATGAATTTACCATCTCCGCTGTAAATACCGCAGAAGGTCGCTCCTGGGCCATCAGTGCTATAAAATACCAGATCTCCCGGAAGCAGATCATCTTTTCCGATTCTCCTGCCTACGTCATATTGCTCATCAACAGTTCGCGGCAACGCAATACCACTTTCACCAAAAACATACTGCACATAACCGGAACCATCAAATCCTTCTGACGGAAAACTGCCGCCCATTTTAAAAGGGGTTCCAACTAAAAGATACGCATTTTCAATAATATTTCCACGCAGGCTGCTGTATTCTTCAGCATAAGCCAACTGAGGCTGCATTGTATTCCAAACTGCTCCAACCGGCAAGGATAACGCTATACCTAAAGCAGTACAAACAGCCAATCTTTTACACAAACTAACATAATTCATATTTTTCAAAAACTCCTTTACTGAAAACCCTACAGCGATGACAGCATGTCATCCACATATTTTCTGATTTTTTCCATCTTTTTGCGTATACCAGCTGCTTTATCACCGTCACGAGCAACGATCTGCTCAATTTTAGTACGATACTGCAAATAAGAACTCTCAAACTGCCGCAAATACTCTCTAAGTGCCGCCACTTCCGGAACTGTCGTCACGATATTCGACGTCGTAACATTCCATTCAGTACCATTTATCGTGACACTATCCCCATATTGCGGGATATAAGCAGCTGTACCCAAACGGCGCTGCAGCTCATCAGCGAAATTGCTGGCAGCATCAAACTCACCATGTGTAACGAAAAATGCTTTCGGCGGCTGTTTCATCTTACCGTACCATTCAAGCAGCTGTTCCTTGTCCGCATGTGCCGAAAACCCTTTCATATTGTAGATCTTGGCATTTACCTTAATATCTTCGCCCATAATCTTAACCTGCTTGGAACCTTCTATCAACCGACGTCCCATTGTTCCCTCAGCCTGATAACCGGCAATAATGACAGAGCAGTTTTCATGCCAGAGATTATGCTTCAAATGATGCAGTATACGTCCTGCGTCTGCCATACCACTGGCAGAAACGATAATTTTAGGCCCTGGCATCTCATTAATCATCCGTGATTCCTGCGCAGTTGCCGTGAAACGCAGATTTGGAATCGCTAAAAGCCTGTTACCGTGCATTTCATACAAAGCCCGCGCTTCTTCGTCATATTCCTGAGGATTAGTAAGCGTGATAGCAGTAGCTTTGCTCGCCATCGGACTGTCGATAATGATTGGTACCTGAGGGATACGACCTTCCTGCAGAAGCTTCTGGAAATAATAAAGAAGTACCTGTGTACGTCCTACAGCAAAGGCAGGAATAACTACATTACCACCTTTAGCCACAGTGTCATTAATGATCTCAGACAGCTCCGCTTCTTTGTCATAGGCTTTATGCACACGATTGCCATAAGTAGATTCGGTGATTATAAAGTCTGCTCCGGAAATTTCTTCCGGATCCTCGATAATCGGCTGATTAGGCTGTCCAATATCTCCGGTAAAAACGAGCTTAGTTGTTTTGCCATCTTCATTAACAAAAACTTCAACAATCGCCGAACCTAAAATATGCCCGGCAACTTTAAATTTAACCTGCACCCCCGGAAGAACCTCAAGCATTTCACCAAACTCGTGCGTATGAAAATGCTGCAAAGCTTTATACGCATCATCAACAGTATACAAAGGTTCTACTACAGATTTACCTGCACGCAAACCTTTCCGGTTGGCAAACTCTGCATCAGATTCCTGAATATGAGCACTGTCAGGCAACAGAATCGTGCACAGCTCTAAAGTGGTTTTCGTACAATGTACAGAACCCTTATATCCTTGTTTTATCAGCTTTGGTATCAACCCGCTGTGGTCGATATGAGCATGGGTCAGCACAACTGTGTCAATATCATTAGGCGCAAAAACAAAATCCTTTTCATTAAAAGCAGTAATCATTTTAGAACCTTGAAACATACCACAGTCCAACAGCATTTTTTTACTGCCTATTTCAAGTAAATAACAAGAGCCTGTAACCATTCTTGTGGCACCTAAAAAGGTGATTTTCATAACGGTCCCTCCCTGCTTAAATTCTTAATTAATATATTCTGCATTCAAAAAATATTCCCTGCCCATTAACGAATAAGTTCACTGCCTTGTCACAAAGCACCTTCAATTACTGCCGCTGCAATTACTGCAATTCCCACATCTGTCATTTGTTTCCTGTCCAAAATATGTCAGCAGATATTTACGCAGGCAACCTCTGGTAAAACAATAGCTTTCTATATCCCGCAGCCTTTGGTAAGCATTTGTCAGCCACAGCTTTTTGTCTTCCGCACTGCTTTCTCTCTGCTCACAGCTATATTCCAGCAGCTGCCGCTGCTGCATTATGTCACGCCGTTCAAAAAGCAGTACGCATTTTGCCGGCAAGCCGTCACGTCCAGCCCTTCCTGCTTCCTGATAATAGCCTTCTACATCAAGCGGCAAAGTATAATGCAAGACAAACCTTACATCAGGTTTATCTATACCCATCCCAAACGCATTAGTCGCCACCATCACCTGCAATTCATTTTTAATGAAAGCGTTCTGGTTCTGCTGCCGTTCTTCCATTGTTAAACCAGCATGATAACGTCCTGCTGGATAGCCCCAGGCATTGAGGTCATTACATACTTCTTCCGTCTGCTTCTGCGTTGCACAATAAATAATACCGCAACCGTTTTGCTCCGGCAGCCAGCTACGCAAAAAACGTCTTTTCACCATTGGTTTTTCCACAATAAATGTAAGATTGCTTCTGTCAAAACCTGTCACCAGTTCTAACGGCTGCTCTAATCCCAGACATTTACTTATCTCACGTCTTACAACCGGCGTGGCAGTAGCTGTAAAAGCCGCAACAACAGGAGCCTTCGGCAGGCCGTCTAAAAACGGCTTTATTGCCAAATAAGCCGGTCGGAAGGATTCACCCCATCGTACTACGCAGTGTGCTTCATCAACAACGACCAACGCTATTTGCAGCTCACTTGCAAAAGCCTTAAACTGCTCATTCTGCAGGCGTTCAGGTGAAACGTACAGCAATTTACATTTATTATTACGGGCAGCATAAACGGCGGCACCGTACTCCTGCTTACTCATACCGCTGCTCAAATAAGCCGCTTCTACACCATGTTCCGCTAAACTGCGTACCTGATCCTTCATCAAGGAAATCAACGGTGAAACAACCAGTGTCAATCCCTCCAGCATCAACGCCGGTAACTGATAACATAAGCTTTTTCCAGCTCCGGTCGGCATAACAGCTACAACAGGACGTCCGTTCAAAATTTGCTCTATCAGCTCTGACTGCCCGCTTCTGAACTCACTGTAACCAAAATATTTTTGCAAAATCATTTCTTTTGTCTGCACGGCTGCTCCTTAAACACAACAAGCCTGTGTGCCAGTCGCACTACAGGCTTGTCTGCAATTTTATTTTATAAATTCTTTTCCTTGTATGGACACAATTCTACCAATACGCATTCACTGCATAAAGGTTTCCTTGCCTTGCAAATCTTACGGCCATGCCAGATCAACCAATGATGAGCATCGCTCCACTTATTCTTCGGAATGGCTTTCTGCAGCTCTTTCTCCACTGCCAGCGGATCATCGCCCTTAGCTAAACCCAACCGGTGCGAAACTCTGAAAACATGGGTATCAACCGCAATCGCCGGAACCTTATAAACAATACTGGCGACAACATTAGCCGTTTTTTTACCCACACCCGGCAGCTTCATCAGCTCCTCGACAGTGTCAGGAATAACGCTGTTATATTCTTCCGTCAGCATTTTACAGGTTGCCAGCAGATTTTTAGCCTTCGATCGGAACAGTCCACAGTCACGAATCTCTTCTTCCAGCTGTTCCTGAGAAAGTGCGCCCATTTTTTCAGGAGTATTATATTTCGGGAAAATACGTGCTGTAATCTTATTGACACGTTCGTCCGTACATTGCGCTGACATAATTACCGCTACTAACAATTCAAAAGGCGTCGAATAGTTCAGCGCTGTTTCCGTACCCATATAAGTTTCTTCCAGCAGCGCTAAAATTGCCTCACGTTGTTGTTTACGCATTAGTTGGTCAGACTCCTTACCGGTGCAGGAATACGACCACCGCGGGCAATAAAGGCATCGGCCTTAAATTTGCTCACGGCAATGATGGGAGCATATCCCAGCAAACCGCCAAATTCTACCTGTTCTCCGACAGTTTTACCCGGAACCGGTATCAGACGTACAGCAGTAGTTTTATTGTTGATCATTCCAATTGCCGCTTCATCAGCAATGATTGCTGAAATAGTTTCAGCAGTCACATCACCTGGAATGGCTATCATATCAAGCCCTACGGAACAAACACAGGTCATGGCCTCTAATTTCTCCAAAGTCAGGCTGCCGCGTTCAACAGCCGCGATCATTCCCGCGTCTTCACTGACAGGAATAAAGGCACCGCTCAAACCGCCGACATAACTTGAAGCCATCAATCCACCCTTTTTAACGGCGTCATTAAGCATAGCTAAAGTAGCAGTAGTACCAGGGCAGCCACAGCTCTCCAAGCCTATTTCTTCCAGAATATGAGCAACGCTGTCGCCGATTGCCGGTGTCGGAGCCAGCGACAAATCAATAATACCAAACTGCGTATCCAGACGACGGGCGGCTTCCTGTGCAACCAACTGGCCGACACGAGTAATTTTGAACGCAGTTTTCTTTATCGTTTCTGCTACAGCGCCAATGTCCTGTCCGCGCACTGCCTCCAACGCATGTTTTACCACACCGGGTCCGCTGACACCTACATTTATGACAGTTTCAGGCTCTGTAACACCATGGAAAGCGCCGGCCATAAAAGGATTATCAGGCACTGCATTACAGAAAACAACCAATTTTGCACAGCCAATAGCATCACGGTCTGCAGTACGTTCTGCTGCCATTTTGATTACACGGCCCATTTCCGCAACTGCATCCATATTAATCCCGCATTTAGTAGAACCGACACTGACAGAGGAACAGACAATATCAGTTACTGCCAAAGCTTCGGGAATAGAACAAATAAGATTTCTATCACCTTTGGTATAACCTTTATCAACCAAGGCAGAAAAACCGCCGATAAAATTAACGCCTACTGCTTTGCCTGCCTCATCAAGCGCTTTAGCCAGCGGAACATAATCATTGCTGTCGCAGCTTTCACCAACCATCGAAACAGGAGTTACAGAAATACGTTTATTAATGATCGGAACACCGAGCTCCATTTCCAGTTCCTCGCCGACCTGAACAAGCTTTTCAGCTTTCCTGGTGATCTTATCATATACCTTCTGCGCCGTTACTTTTATATCAGGATGACCGCAGTCGCGCAAACTGATTCCCATAGTGATCGTACGCACATCCAGATTGTTCTGCGTGATCATCTGGTTAGTTTCCAAGATATCTTTAATCGTGAACATAGACAGCCTCCTAGATACGGTGCATCGCCGTAAATATTTCTTCGCTTTGTACTCTGATCTCAACGCCGATATCCCTGCCTAAAGCAGTAAAGATATCCTTAAGATCCTGTAATTTTACAGCAGCACCCGTCATATCAGCAATCAAAACCATATTGAAGAATCCCTCCATAATATTTTGATTGATATTGAGGATATTTACGCCATGCTCAGCGAGAATATTACTTACTTTAGCAATAATGCCGACCTTGTCTTTGCCAACGATAGTTAATACGATACGCATACTGTTGTCATCCTTTCCCATAAAACAAATAATAACTACCATGTCTAACACGGTAGTTATTATTGTACCATATTTTCAGCAAAGTTGTGTGTATACATTGCAAATTATAATTCAAAAAAATCTTTACATTGTAATTTTACAGCGCCGTCACCGGTTCTTACTTTTTTTAGTCTCCTGCATAGCTTTGATCATAGGTTTGATCCCGCCGCTCTGCAGAATGTTCATAATATAAGGCGACATCGGAACAGCTGCAGCTGTTGCTCCCGTAGTCAGGTTTTTGATTATTCCAGCCTCAATATCAACCTCTACTTCATCACCCTCTGCAATAATTTTCGTGATCTCGCTACAGGTAATAACAGGTACGCCTAAATTAATAGCATTACGGAAAAATATCCTGCCAAAAGATTCTGCCAGTACAGCTCCAGCACCAACTGCTTTCAATGTTATTGCCGCATGTTCACGCGATGAACCGCAGCCAAAATTAGTTCCGGCCACAATGATATCTCCCGGATCGAAGTTTTTTACAAAGCTCTCATCAGCGCCGTACATCGCATATTTTTTTATATCTTCTACATCCGTATATTCTACAAAACGACCCGGATAAATCTGATCTGTATCAATATTTTTCCCAAAAACAAATGCTTTGCCCCTGACTTTCGTTTTCATTACCATCACCGTCCATTCCCGCAGTCGCCGGTTTTCAAATATACAGCCGGATCAGTAATTTTCCCCTCTAATGCCGAAGCTGCCACAGCAGCAGGAGAGGCCAGAAATATCCTGCCATCTACATGTCCCATTCTCCCGGGGAAATTACGGTTAGTAGAACTTATGCAAACCTCTCCTCCTGCAAGCATCCCCTGGTGTACTCCCAAACAGGCGGCACAGCCCGGAGCCGTTATCGCGGCTCCTGCCTGCATCAAAGTTTGGATATACCCAAGCTCCATTGCATCTTCCATTACCTTTTTAGAAGCAGGCACGACTATCATCCTCGTTGTTTTAGGAATATGCCTGCCTTGTAAGATCTGTGCTGCTACAGCCAGATCCTGCAGACGACCGCCAGTACACGAACCCAAATAAGCTTCGTCAACAGGAGTGCCGGCATATTTTTCCAATTCAAAAACATTATCAACACTTGATGGTGCCGCTACCTGAGCCCTTATTTTACTTACGTCATACGTAAGCTCCGCAGCATATTGAAAATCAGTATCTGTTTCATAAATTTTATAAGGTCTTGCCACACAGTTGTGCAAATATTCCATAGTAACAGCATCAGGCTGGATATAGCTGGTTTTACACCCCATCTCCGTTGACATATTACACATACACATTCTTTCGGAAATACTCAACCCATTTACAACAGGTCCTGCAAATTCTACCGCTTTATAAACACCGTAATCTGCACCCAGATCACCTATGATATGCAGAATGATATCCTTGGCAAAAACACCCGGCTGCAGCTTACCAACCAGATTGATCCTGAAAATCTCCGGTACCATGAACCACAGCTTGCCAGTAATCATAATCGTCGCCAGATCAGTAGCGCCAACACCGGTCCCAAAAGCGCCAAAAGCTCCGTGAGTCGTCGTATGCGAATCAGTGACAACTACTATCTCTCCAGGATGTACCCAACCTTTATCGGCCAAAACCTGATGGCAGACACCCTGATCTATATCCATCAATTTTTCGATACCCTGTTCAAAACAGAACTTTCTGAACTGCTTATGATTTTCAGCCTGTGTTATCGTAGCACAGGGAGCGTAATGATCAAAAAACATCACGATCTTATCAGCATCAAAAACCTTTTCACCGCCCATTTCATAAAAGGAACGTACAGTCTGCAAATATAAATCGTTGATTCCTGCAATATCCACTTCGCAATTAACTATCTCGCCTGTTGCGACCTGATGTTTACCAGCTTTTTCTGCCAATAATTTTTCAATAGCATGCATAAGCTACACTTCTTTCTTTTCTTTTATTAGCACCGCAACAAATTCAAGCCGGATATTTGGCTAAAAATTGCAGCATCGCCTCTAAAACTACCTCCGGCTGTTCTTCCGGTACAAAATGCCCGCACTCATTTACAGCAAACCCTTCTACATTAGCCGCCCTTTCCTGCCAGCCGCTCATAACATCCCATAGCTTACCGACAACACCGTCCTTACCCCACAAAGCCAAAACAGGAACCTGAATGATCTGTTCACGATCTGCTTTATCCATCTCCATATCTATAGTAGCACTGGCACGGTAATCTTCGCAAATACCATGGAAAGTCATCGGATCGCGCAGACAGCGTACATATTCGTCTAAAATCTCCTTAGGGAACCTGCTTTTAGCGGCCGGCCCGATCTTCAAATTCAAATTATAATTAACAAAATACTCAGGATCTGCCGCCAGCACTCTTTCAGGGAACCCTTTGCCCTGAATATAAAAGAACCAGTGCCAATATTTAGTCGCAAACTCCTGACTGGTATCACGGTACATATCATAAGTCGGCAAAATATCCATCATCGTACAAGACAGCAGCCGTTCCGGATGATCCATCACCATCCTGTGCAGTACTCTTGCCCCGCGATCATGACCGACACCATGGAATTTTTCAAAACCCAGCTTGCTCATAACTGTAAACTGATCGTCTCCCATAGCCCGCTTGGAATAATTAGCATGATCCGGAAGTCCTTCAGGCTTGCTGCTGTCGCCATATCCACGCAGATCTGTAATAACTACCGTATAACGCCCGGTTAGACCCGGCGTCAAAAACCGCCAGATCAAATGTGTCTCAGGATGCCCGTGCAGCAGTAAAATAGCTTCACTGCCCTTGCCGCCAACTAAAGTGTTGATCTTAATACCGTCACCTACATCGATAAGTTGCTGTTTGAATTCCGGAAAATACTTTTGGTCAATATTCATCTGCCCCACCTCCGTAAATTTTCACACCACATTTAGCATTCTATTTCTCTGCTTTCATTATCCGCTACGATAACAATAAAGTAAAATACAAATTTTAAATATAAATATAGTTTTTAACTATTAAATAATGCTATAATAAAACGAATTATAAGCTACAATAAGGAGTACTAACTATGACACTGACACAGATGCGTTATTTTTATGAAGTCTGTAAATGGCGCAGTATCACTAAAGCTGCCGCCAGTCTGCATATCTCTCAGCCAACTGTTTCCATCGCCATGGCCGATCTGGAAAAAGAAAGCGGGCTGAACCTTTTTCGGCGCGAAGGCAAAAAACTTTCGCTTACAGAAGACGGCAGCCTGCTGTTAAGTAAAATCACTCCTATTTTGGCTAACCTACAGCAGCTTGACCGCGATATCAAAGATATGGCACAGAATAAAAACCTCATCCGCCTGGCAGTACCTTTACAAATCGGCGTACAGCTGCTGCCAACTCTTTTCCGCGATTTCAAAAATCTGTACCCTGAAATAGAGCTGGAAGTAGTAGAAGCAGGCGGCATAGATTCACTGCGTATGATAGAAAATGAAGAACTTGATTTAGCCGTCACCAATTATGACGACAGCTTTTCACCCAATCTGCATTACCGTAAGCTTTTTAAAAGCGAAGCCTGCTTCTGCACCTATCCTGACCATCCGCTGGCGCAGAAAAAATATGTCGATACCAAAGATATTGCCAACGAACCTCTGGTACTGCTTAACGGTGGTTTTTTCGTCAATCGCCTCATCTATCAAAATTTTCAGCAGGCTTTAACAGCGCCTAAGGTAATTCTGCATTCATCGCAGCTTCATACGGTCAAAAACCTCATTTCCAGCCAAATAGCCTCCTCTTTTCTAATGCGTCAAGCCATTACGGCCTCTGACAATATCATTCCACTTTCACTTAAAAAGCCGCTTTTTATAAATTCCGGCATCGTCACCAAACGCGGCCGGCAAATCTACGGCGACGAACAAAAACTCATTGAATTTATCTGCGATAATCAGCCGTTAGGCTAAATTTTTCTCTTCTCTGTAAAATCCACCATAGTAGTAATAATATCAAGTATCATATGGTTAAAGTAAGTGTGCACATATACTTGATATCAAAAAAGAAAAGAGGAATAAAAATGTATATTGATTATCAAATTTTATCTGTAGTAGAAGACATGTCAGCTAATCCCCAAAGTAAATTCGACGGAATGAATTGCACCCCAATCGCTCTTGGCCGGTATGATGATTCCAGTAAAATCTTATGTCTTTCTGCTACGCAAACTAACTTCCCCCATTTATCCAACGACAAAAAATACAACATTATTGCCAGAAACAAAGAAAATCAAAAGACTGAAAGTTTCTCCGGAACATATAATAACGACTGGAGCTTCAGCATCTTCCAGTATAACGGTACCGCAGTATAAAAAACGCTCAAAGAAGCAGGCATGAGATAACTTTTATCTCATGCCTGCTTCTCATTATTTCTAAAAACATCTTTTGTTTTTTTATGAATTTAAACTTGTCCGCAGCTGTACCGCCTCTGCCAGATGGGCGGCCGTTATGATATCACTGCCGTCCAGATCGGCTATCGTACGCGCTACTTTAATGATCCGATCGTGGCTGCGGGCGCTGAGCCCCAACGCCGTAAAAAACTTCGCCAGCAGCTTTTCTGCAGCAGCTTCCATCTGGCAGTGCTTGTTCAGCTCACGCCTCCCCATCTGCGCATTGCAGTACAAATTAGTACCCTGTAAACGCAGCAACTGCAGCTGACGCGCTTTGATCACCCTTTCACGAATCACGGCCGAGCTTTCACCGGCTTCCCTGCTTTGCAGATCAGCGTATTCCAGCCGCGGCACATACACCTGTAAATCAATACGGTCTAATAAAGGCCCCGACAGTTTACGGTGATAACGCTCGATCTCAAACTGCTTACACGAACATTCCCGCTTTTTATCACCCAGATAGCCACAGGGACACGGGTTCTGCGCTGTGCACATAATAAAATTAGCAGGAAAAGTAAGCGATGCCTGTACGCGGCTGATCGTCACATAACCATCTTCCAGCGGCTGACGCAGCACCTCCAAAGCAGTACGCGAAAATTCAGGAAACTCATCTAAAAATAAAACACCATGATGGCTCAATGTCACTTCTCCAGGCCGCGGCACACTGCCGCCACCTATAAGCGCGCTTGAAGAAATCGTATGATGCGGACTGCGAAATGGACGTTCCAGCATCACCCGTTCCTGCCGCTGCAGCAAACCTGCAATACTGTAAATTTTTGTTACCTCCAGCGCCTCAGCCTCTGTCAGCGGCGGTAAAATAGTTGGCAGCCGACGTGCCAGCATAGTTTTACCGCTGCCGGGAGATCCTACCATCAAAATATTATGTCCACCTGCCGCTGCTATTTCCAGTGCTCTTTTTACTACCTGCTGCCCGCGCACTTCCGCAAAATCCACATCATAGACACTGGTTGCTGCCGCGCAGATAGCTTCCTTATCCAGTACATCCAGAACCTTTTCACCCCGCAGATGCTCTACCAATTCAAGCAGCGATGCAGGTATCAGCACATCAATACCGTCAACAAGCCGTCCTTCAGCGCAGTTGCCTGCAGGGATCACAATGTTTTTCCTGCCAATGTCACGTGCATGCAGAATCATTGGCAATACGCCTGCAATCTGCCTGATTGTCCCATCCAGTGCCAGTTCGCCCACAAAAATAGTATCATCAACCTGCTCCTGCTGTAAAACACCGCTGCTGACTAAAATACCAACAGCAATAGGAAGATCAAGACCGGAACCATCCTTTTTCAAATCAGCCGGAGCCAGATTTACAGTAATCCTGGTCATCGGAAAGATCAGACCCGAATTTTTCAGTGCAGCCCTTACCCGTTCCCGAGATTCTTTGACTGACGTATCAGGCAAACCCACAATATCAAAGCTCGGCAGCCCGTTAGAAATATCCACTTCGACAATGATCTGTTCACCATTGATACCGCAGGTTGTTTCTCCATAAACTTTAGCGTACATAAAAACGCCTCCTCTTATTTTAAAAACAGTGCGGTAAATGGTGTAATCTTGCCACATTGCCCTCAACTAAAATTTCGATCACATCAAAACTGAGCATTTGCTGATGCCTGTTTTCCTGCTGCAAATAAAAAAGCGCCGCACTCCTGATTTTCTGCTGCTTGGCGTATGTAACCGCCAGACGGGGCAGCCCAAAATTCAGGTTGCGGCGTGTTTTTACTTCTACAAAACTAAGCTCGCCGCCTTTGGCGGCAATAATATCGATCTCGCCATAACGGCAGCGGTAATTACGACGGCAGATAACGTAACCTTTACGTTCTAAATAAGCGCAGGCAGCGTCCTCACCTTTTTTCCCCAGCCTTTGCCGCGCTTCCGTCACTTCTCTGACACCGGCGAAAACAGCCTGTTACCTTCCTGTTCAGCAGGAGACAGATGCATACTTTTAATGGGCTCATAACTGCGGCGATGCCACTTAGTCGCTCCAAACTCAGCAATTGCCTGCATATGCTCCCTGCTGCCATAACCCTTGTTACCGGCAAAACCATACTGAGGATATTGTTCAGCCAGTTCTATCATCATCCGATCACGAGTGACCTTGGCAATAATAGAAGCAGCAGCTATCGAAGCACTCAGCGCGTCACCGTGAATCAAGGAAACTGTTTCAATGCCGGCCGATACGATCGGCATTGCATCTACCAGCGCCACCTGCGGCTTAATCGCAAGATGTTCCAGAACCTCAGTCATTCCCTGCTTCGTAGCCTGATAAATATTCAGCTCGTCGATATTGCTGATACTGACTACATTTACAGAAACAGACAGTGCTTTGGCAAGTACTTCGTCATAAAGCTGCTCGCGCTTTACTGCCGAAAGCTGCTTGGAATCATTAAGTCCGCTGATAAATACCTCCTGCGGTAAAATAACAGCCGCTATCACCAACGGCCCTGCCAAAGGTCCCCGCCCTGCTTCGTCGATCCCGGCAATATACTGTGCCCCCTGAGCGTAATATTTACGTTCATAGGCCAGCATCTCCGTAAAACGCTGCTGCTCTAAACGCAGCTTTTCCTGCCTTTTATGATAAGCGGCAACCAGTTTCTGCACACCGCTGCGCTCATCGGCAGCAAGTTCTGCCACCTGATCCGGGTCAGGTTCTCCCGCCAAAATCTCCTTTACCTCGCTGATCTTCATTATTCCCACCCCTAATTAAAAAGGCCGCGTTGCAGCGGCCTTAATTATTTTCACTCGGTTCATCTAAAGTAAAACGCCCTAAGCGTCCTGTACGAAAATCACGCAATACCAGCTGGATAACCTTATCAATGTCAAGCACACCGCCGGCCTTCAGGCAGCCGCGCGCGACGGCTATTTTAGACATTACCCCACGCACAGGCTCAGCTTCTGAAAAATCAATAGCGTACTTTACACGCAGATCCTCCGGATAGATATGCATCAAACGTTCAAGCAACAGCTCTACTGCTGTTTCCCTGTCATAAACATCCTCTTTGATCGCTCCCGTTACTGCCAGACAAAAGCCTACTTCCGGATCTTCAAATTTCGGCCACAAAACACCTGGGGTATCCAAAAGCTCCAGACCTTTGGCGATAGTCACCCATTGCTGACCTCGAGTCACACCAGGTCTGTCCGCTGCCACAACTTTATTTTTACCGACCAAACGATTGATCAAAGTAGACTTACCTACATTCGGCACACCCACGATCATAACACGGATCGAACGATTGCGTACACCTTTTCTCAGCCACTTATCCGTGACAGGCCTGGCCACCTGCTGGATCGCAGCCACCATCTGTTTTACGCCCTTACCGGTGCTGCAATCTACCTTACAGACAGGCAAACCGCTGTTTTTAAAAGTCTGCAGCCATTTTTCAGTCTTTTCCGGATCAGCCATATCGATCTTATTCAAAGCAACGACCTTGGGTTTATCCCCCAGCATCTGGATCAGCATCGGATTGCTGCTGGAACGTGGGATCCGCGCATCCAGCATTTCAACCACAACATCAACCAGCTTTAACTGCTGTTCCATCATCCGTTTCGCCTTCGTCATATGACCGGGAAACCATTGTATCTTAAAATCCATAATTATCTCCTCGACCGCCTATCAAGGCAGCATACGCCATCTTTCAACAGGCCAGAAAGCAACAACTGCTTCGCCTTTTACAAGCTTCAGCGGCACGAAATCAACATCGGCAAAACGGCTGTCTTCAGAATTATTACGGTTATCTCCTAAAACGAAGATATGCCCCTGAGGCACAACAGATTTTCTGTAATTAGACTTATTCGGGCCCTTCGGATCATCCTTGTAAATATAATTTTCTTCGATCACACTGCCGTTGACCAGAACCTTACCGTCACGCATCTCAATAGTATCACCGCCGGTCGCGATAACGCGTTTAATAAAATCGCGGCTTTCATCCTTCGGATAACGGAAAACAACGATCTCACCCTTTTTCGGCTCGGTAAAGAAATATTTATACTTGCTGACGATCAGGCGCTCGTGGCTTTCCAGCGTCGGATACATCGACGTACCCTCGACCATATAAGGCTCTACCACAAAAGTACGGATACAAAAAGCCAGCGCTACGGCTACAATGATCGAAACCAGCCAGTCGCTGATAGTATCCTGCCAAGATGTTCCTGATTTTTTAGTACTCATATATACTCCCTCTTATTCCAACGCATCAACTGAATCGGTGCGGTCTCTTTTATTTTTGCAAACGTACTCACAACGTTCGCAACACCGTTTCTACGTTAACAAACATTAGTGGATTTGTCAATCGCCAAAGGCAAATTGTCGAAAAAATTTTACATTAATATAGTGTTTTTTCTTGCCCAAAACAGTCGCTTGCGGTAAAATACATAAGTATTAGCTTTTCCAAAATCATCATTAAATAGGCAGGATATAACCCGCCTGTGTAGAATATTATAATGTTACTATTATAGCAAAATTACAAGTTTCCAAGATGTAAGGAGAGATCACCATGGTCAAAATCGCTGTTATCGGCAGCTGTTCCATCGACCTCACAGTAGAAGCAGGCAAACGGCCTGCAGCCGGCGAAACAATAATCGGCAGCAGGCTCATAGTTTCACCAGGAGGCAAAGGCGCTAATCAGGCCGTTGCCGCCGCACGTTTAGGAGCCCAGGTACACATGATAGGCTGCGTAGGCGACGATGCTTACGGCACCATGATCATCAACAACCTGAAAACCAACAACGTCGATACCGGTTATGTCAGCGTCCTGCCCGGACAGAACAGCGGTACTGCCCATATCACCCTTGCCGAAGGCGACAATAGTATTATCGTCATCAAAGGCGCCAATGATCTGGTCATGCCCAAACATATCGATACTGCCTGGAACATCATTGCCGCCGCAGACCTGGTCATGCTCCAGCACGAAATACCGCTGCCCACTATAGATTACATCATCGGCAAATGTGCAGCAGCAGGAATCAGCGTACTTTTAAATCCGGCTCCCGTGCAGCCCGTTCCTTCTGAATGGCTGGATAAAGTCACCTATGTGACCCCCAATGAACACGAAGCCGAAGCCCTTTATCCCGGTAAGACCAGCGAAGAAATCCTGCTGATGCAGGAAGAACGCTTCTTTATGACACTTGGCAAAGCAGGCGTTGCTTATGCTAAAAACGGCAAAGTACACACTGTTCCCGCATTCGTCGTTAATGCCCAGGATACCACAGGCGCAGGCGATACCTTCAACAGTGCTTTTGCCGTCGCAAGATGCGAAGGACGCAGCCTAGACGACAGTATCCGGTTTGCCAACGCCGCAGCGGCCCTCTCTGTTCAGAAGCTGGGCGCACAAGGCGGTATGCCCTATCTTAAAGATGTAGAAAGGATGCTTGGAGAATGCAAAAAATAGGAATCCTCAACAGCGACATCGCCAAAGTCCTGGCTGACTTAGGCCATACTGACACTATCGTTATCGGCGACTGCGGCCTTCCGGTTCCGGCCGGTGTCCCCAAAATCGATCTGGCTCTGAAACCAGGTACTCCTTCCTTTTTAGATGTCCTTACAGAAGTGCTGAAATATATGGAAGTCGAAAAAATACATATCGCTTCCGAAATGGAAAGTAAAAATCCTGCTACATGGCAGAAAATGCAGGAGCTTTTTGAAGGTAAGGAACAGATCCTTAGCGACCACGAAGCCTTCAAAGCCGCTACCAAAACTGCTAAAGCAGTGATCCGCACCGGCGAGATCACCCCCTACGCCAACATTATCCTGCACGCAGGCGTTATTTTCTAAAATCGATTTTACAGCAAAGGAGTTTTGCGACTAATGGAAATCACCATGAAGGGTATTTCAAAAGCCTTCGGCTCCAACGAAGTACTCAAAGGCGTCGACCTGACCTTAAAATCAGGAGAGATCCACGCTCTGATGGGTGAAAACGGCGCCGGTAAATCCACCCTTATGAACATCCTTACGGGTATCCATAAAGCCGACAGCGGCACGATCTGCGTAGACGGACGGGAAATAAGCTTCAAAAACGCACTCGAAGCCGAAAAATGCGGCATCGCTTTCATCCATCAGGAACTTAATATCTGGCCCAATCTCTCTATTCTCGAAAATCTGTTTTTGATGCAGAACGTAACCAACAGTTTCGGAATGCTTGACTTCAAAAAAATGCGCAGGCTGGCCGAAGAAAAATGCAGTCAAATGGGTATTACACTGCCTTTTGACGCAGAAGCAGGCGAATGCAGCGTGGGTCAGCAGCAAATGACAGAAATCATGCGTAACCTGATGCTTGATGCCAAAGTCGTCATCATGGATGAACCTACGGCCGCCCTGACAGAACGTGAAACAGAAAAACTGTTTGCCGTAATGCACGCGCTTAAAGACAAAGGCGTTGCCATCGTCTACATCTCGCATCGAATGGAAGAAGTATTCGCCCACTGCGATACCATCACCGTAATGCGCGACGGCTACGCTATCAGCAGCAAACCCACCCGCGAAACCAATATGGAACAGGTAGTCCGCGACATGGTCGGCCGTTCTATTACCGAATATTACCCCGGACGCACAAACGAACCCGGCGAAATAGTCCTGGAAGTCAAAAACTTCTGTCAAGACGGACTGTTCAACAATATCTCCTTCAAACTGCGTAAAGGCGAGATCCTCGGCGTAGCAGGGCTGATGGGAGCAGGCAGGACCGAAATCATGCGGGCCCTGTTCGGCGTTGATTCCTGCAAGCACGGTGAAGTTTACCTGCATGGGAAAAAAGTCTGTATCAAAAAACCGGAGGATGCCATCAAAGCAGGCATCGGCTTCATCACCGAAAACCGTAAAAGTGAGGGCCTGATCCTCGACTTCTCCATCTCCAGAAATATTGCGCTGCCCAGTGTCGATACCTTTGCTAAACGCAGCGTGATCAACGCCAAAAACGAAACAGCCTTCTCCGAAGCGCTTTCTAAAAAACTGGGTGTCAAAACCGCATCTATCGACCTGGAAGCAGGCGCACTATCAGGCGGCAACCAGCAAAAAGTCGTCATTGCCAAATGGATCGGTATGAATCCATCAATCATTATTATGGATGAACCGACACGCGGTATAGATGTCGGCGCCAAGCGCGACATCTACGATCTAATGAACGAACTGACCTCTCAGGGCGTCGCCATCATCATGGTCTCCTCCGAACTGCCGGAAGTTATCGGCATGAGCGACCGCATCCTCGTTATCCACGAAGGTAAGATCGCCGGAGAGCTGGACCACGAAGAAGCGACACAAGAAAAAATAATCACCCTTGCCACAGGAGGACAGTAAATAATGAATATTAAAGAACGTATCCGTAAAATGGGCCCCTTTATTGCCCTTGTCGTAACCTTTATCGTCATAGCCGCCTTAAACGACAGTTTTGTCGATCCCAATAACCTGAAAAACCTGCTGCGTCAGGTTTCCATCAACGCCCTTATTTCTTTCGGTATGACCTTTGTCATCCTGACAGGCGGCATCGACCTGTCTGTCGGCAGCCTGCTGGCACTTTCAAGCGCCCTGATGGGCAGCCTGATCGTCAGCGGCATGAATCCGATGCTGGCGATCCTTGCTGCCTGCTTCATAGGCATGGGCCTTGGCGCTGTCAACGGCTTAGTCATTGCTTACGGCAAAGTAGCACCCTTTATCGCTACGCTCGCCACCATGACCATTTATCGCGGTCTGACACTGGTATATACCAATGGTAACCCTATCAGCGGTCTCAGTGACGACACTATGTTCCACGACTTCGGTCAGGGCTTTTTCATGGGATTGCCAGTACCTGCAATCATCATGCTGCTGGCATTTGCCGTTTCCTGGTTCATCCTTAGGAAAACTCCTTTGGGCCGTAAAATCTACGCAGTCGGCGGCAACGAAAAAGTTTCCTTCATCGCCGGCATCAAAATAGAACGTGTCAAAATCTTTGTTTATGCAATCACCGGTTTCTTCTGCGCTCTGGCAGGCGCAGTTCTCACCTCACGTCTCAATTCGGCCCAGCCGACTGCCGGCACCGGTTATGAGCTTGACGCTATCGCCGCCGTAGTTTTAGGAGGAACCAGTCTTTCCGGCGGCAAAGGTTATATCACAGGTACACTGGTCGGCGTGCTTATCATCGGCACACTCAACAACGGCCTCAATATTCTCGACGTATCCAGCTTCTATCAACAAGTTGTCAAAGGTATTGTAATTTTACTGGCGGTACTTATGGACCGCAAAAAAGCTTAGGAGGCATTCACCAATGAAAAAAATCTGGACTCTTTTAGTAGCTGCCATCACAGTACTGGCAGTGCTCACTTCCGGCTGCGGCGGCAGCAGTGACAAAGCTGCAAAACCTGCTGACGGCAAAAAAACAACTACCATCGGCTTCTCCATCTCCACACTCAACAACCCCTTCTTCGTATCCGTACGTAAAGGCGTTGAAGAAGAAGCAAAAAAACTCGGAGTCAATGTTAAAATCGTCGATGCGCAAAACGACCCGGCTAAACAGGCTAATGATATTTCTGACCTGATCCAGCAAAAAGTAGACGTACTGCTCATCAACCCGGTCGACTCCGCAGCAGTATCAACTTCTGTGGCAGCTGCCAACAAAGCCAGCATCCCCGTTCTGGCACTCGACCGCAGCGCCGATAAAGGCACAGTAGCCTCCTTCATAGCTTCTGACAACGTCAAAGGCGGAGAAATGGCGGCTGAATATATCATCCAAAAACTTGGTGAAAAAGTAAAAGTAGCCGAGCTCGAAGGCATCCCCGGCGCGTCCGCCACCCGCGAACGCGGCGAAGGCTTCCATAAAGTAGCCGACCAAAAACTTACAGTTGTTGCCAAACAATCTGCTGATTTTGACCGCAGCAAAGGCCTGACTGTCGCTGAAAATATGCTGCAGGCCAACCCTGATATCCAGGCTATTTTCGCTCAAAATGACGAAATGGCACTGGGCGCTATCGAAGCAGCCAAAAGTGCTAACAAAAAAATCTTTATCGTTGGCTTTGACGGCACCCAAGACGGCCTGAAAGCAGTAAAAACAGGCACTATGGCCGCAACTATCGCTCAACAGCCCGAACTGATGGGCCAGCAGGGTCTGGACGCTGCTGTAAAAGTAGCCAAAGGCGAAAAAGTTGAAGCTAAAATAGGCGTACCGCTCAAACTTGTAGACAAAAAATAATTACTGCCCTTTGACAATTTGGACAAACATAAAAACCCCGGCGCAATGCGCCGGGGTTTTGTTTTATCCTGCACAGGCTTCTGAAATAAACGCCTTCCTTTTAAAAGCTGTACTTCAAATCAACCAACCTTTATCCATTCCCCTTAGACTCAGTGTCTGCCCCTATCAGCAGTTCATCAATCGTACAGCCAAGCAGCTTACGCAAACTCAAAAGCAAACGTAAACTTGGCGACAGGCGACCATTTTCCACATTACATAAATGCGACTGCGATACACCTATCTGTTTTGCCAAATCAGACTGACTGATATCAGCACGCAGCCTGCGAATCTTGATTTCCATCCCCATTTTTCTGTAATCTATTTTTTCCATATTCTTCCTCCGCTCTCAGCAGCTGTAAGAAGTATTGTCAGCATCAAATTATTTTTCTGCTGCCATACTGCCTGCCAACTACTCAGCTTACTGCCTTAGAAGTTGTACTGTACGCCCAGGTTAGCACCCCAGTGTTTAGTAACATCGCCGCCGAAGCTGCGCTCAACATCACCGTACAATTGGAAGTTTTTGCCCAAAGCTACACTGCCGCCCAATCCCAGCTCCAGCCAGGTATCGCCGTAATCTTTGTCAGCCTTGTAGCTTTCGCTATTAGCCGCCAGCATCGTTACAGCACCGTCGCCGCTGAACTCGTGCAATACGGAAGCTTTGACATAAGCACTGCCGCGTTTGAACTCCTTGCCTGCCACTACTCCTAAACGCCCGATCAAGCTGTTGATATCGTCATAAGCTACGCTCACGCCTTTAGCACTGCGGTAACCATACCCGTCGATACGGCCATACGTCAACTGCAGCTGCGGTTCAACAAACACATCATTGCCGGCGTCAAAACGTTTGCTGTATTCTACTCCGAAGGAAGCAGCATCGGTGGAATAATCGCCGTTATCGCTGTATTTGCCGTAAGCATCCACATCTCCATAGATATGGCCGCGTTTCAGCACGATGTCTAAAGCGCTGTTACCTTTCCCCAGCAAAGTCCCATACAGACTGACAGCACCGATCTTGTTCTCACCGCTGCCTCTGGTATAGTTCAAACTGCCGTCCGTATATTCGTAGGCAGCGCCGACCAGCCAGTCACCGGCTTTAGCATCATAACCGAGCTGATAGGTTTTATATTTGTTAGTGAAAGCATCACCGCCCAGCTTGCCGCCGAACATCCTTACCCAAACACCGTTGTCAACGCCGCTCTGCAGCTCGCCCAACCGCTGACGCAGCGCGCCGTTGCCGTCGACCCAGGCACTGTATGCCACCTGGTTGCCAGCTGCAAAACTGTTAACACTGTCAATGGCTGCTTTAGTATAAGACCCTATTTTCCAATCATACTTCCCTTGATTTTCCTGTATAGCCAGCTCAAGGTCATATTCATACAATCCATTAGCATACACAGGCCCGTCAACTATAAATTTAGTATCTGCTGCCGCACCGCTTATCAAAACAGCATTATTATTAGCAGCAGCTTCCAAACCGCCATTGGAAACAATCTGCAGCGTATTCGTTCCGGCAGCAGAATTTACAATGTTCAGCTTATCACTATATTTGCCTTCGCCGTCCACAGCGCCAACGGACATAATAAAATTACCCTTGTCCGCAGTCAGATCAGCAACATCCAAATTACTGTAACGGCCGCTGTCTGCCGTCATATCCAGTACCGCACCGTTTTTAACGGTCAAGTGCGTAACATCAGAGTCACCAGTCATTTTCCAAATAGCATTATTGCTAAAGTTTAAAGTACTGGTAGAATTGCCGCCGACCACACTTTTACCGATCAAAAATGATTGCGCTGTATCAAAATCAGCTGTAATTTGCCCATCCTTACCGCTAACAGAACTGCTGCCTATATTGCCGATCAACTGTACATCATTGCCACCACCATTGTTAACAGTAATTTTGCCGCCTTCTGCATAAAGGGCGTTACCTTCACTGATAGCAGTCAATCCTTTGACAAAAGTAACAACAGCACCTTCTCTGCTGTAAACAGCATCAAGTATTTTACCATTACCTGCAGCAGCATCAATTTTTATAAAAGCATTGTCATCCATAGTTATAGGCTTACTGTTATTTGCATAGATACCATATAACTTAGCAGCAACATTTTGATTACTGATCACAATATTAGTGCTTCCCTTGACATCAACTTTCCCTTTACCTGTAACAGATACGCCATACACAGTTCCGCTATTGCCTGTAACATCTATATTCAGTGTCTTATCAACGATAGCACTGGCCTCTCCATAAACATCCATACCTGTCGCTATACCGTCTAAAGCATCAGCCTTGATATCCAGAGAGTCATATTGGGCTTGGGAAGCATTCTGCCTAATCCCGGTTACCTCTAAACTGCTGCTATCGGATACAGAAGCTATATCAATAGTTGTTGCACCAAACTTACCTTGAGATTGGCTTATAAAGTTAATACCAGTAACATCATTCTTACCGTCTAAACTAATTACAGTACTGCCGGAAATGTTTATATTGTTATTACTGCTATCCCAAGCACCGCCGTTAATACCGATAATTGCATTATTGCCAGCTGTAGTTTTGGCATACAACGCAAAACTGTTAGCATTAAAAGCGTTATTGCTCTCTCTTAAAGTCAGGCCTTCGATTTCATCTGAAGTTTCAATATGCATTTTCAGATCGCCGGACAAATCCACCTTAGCGCCATTAGCAATACCTATACCGGATGCGTAAGCTAATTTTTGTTCTGCATTATCCTTATTGATATTGATGTTTAGATCTTTACCAACAATAGCAGCTTGCCCAACGCTACCAGTATAAGTGTCACCATTAGCCCAAATACCGTTAACATAACAATCTTCCGCCTTATTATTGATCGTAATTGTGGATGCTGCTCCGTTTCCTAAATTTATTGTGCCTCCATCCTCTACATGTAACCCAACATGAGAAACCTCGCCGCCATGGTCACTGCCCTGGCTATTGATAAGAATATTTACCCCGTTCACAGCGTCTACTTTACCACCAGCAACTGCTAAAATTCCTGTATACTGATTAGTTTGGTACCCTGCAGGATTATCAATCACCAGATTGAAGGTTTCGTTCCCCTTGAAAGCAGTATTTGTGCCGTGAACATACAAAGCTGTAGCATCAGTACCTCCTTTGTCATTAACTGTAATCTCTACTTTGCCATATTCCTTTGAAAAATTTTTTTGCTCATGACCCACGGTCCCCGAGGAAGTTATTTCCAAATCCTGCGCATGCACGTCAGCACAGGTCACTACCCCCCCAGATGACAAAAGTAGTCCCAGTGTGATCACTTTTGCCATATGTTTTTGATATTCTTTCATAATCCCATCTCCTTGTTTTATGCTGAACAACTTTCTCTACTTTTATCTTTTATCACTTACCAGCCGCTGTTTATTTTTTGCTTCAATTATTAAGAAGCCACTGATATTGAAATCAGTGGCTTCTGCAATTTTAAAAACAAGTCCTCATTGTTTAGAAGCTGTAACGGAAGCCTACGTTGACGCCTCAATTTTTAGTTACATCGCCGCCACTCACACGTTCAATATCCATATACATGCTGGAATCCTTATTGAATTTATGATTGATGCCGATACCGTATTCGATAGCTGTGCCGCCGATGCAGTCTTTATACTCGGCGCTTCTGCCGTCAGCCCTGATACTGGTATTGATATCGCCGTCAAAGTCGTGCAGTACAGCTGCCTTCAGATAGACATTGCTGCCCTGAGTGAACTGTTTGCCCAGCAGGAAGCCGCCGCGCAGGATGATGCTGTTCATGGAATCGTTGGTTACGCTCATAGTATTGTCGCGGGTGGTTACGCTATAATCGTCGCCGCCCAGATGTACGTAGCTGGCACGTACCATCGGTTCGATGAACCAGTCGTCTTTCAATGCTTTGCGGTAGCCGTATTCAACTGCGAAGCTCATAGCGTTGCTGCCAAAATCACCTTCCAGTTTTTGAGCGATCGTGCCGCCGTAAGCGCTGGTCTCGCTGTCTACTTTACCTACTTTAGCAACGATGTCCACATGGTGACCTTTGTCGCCGGTCCAGGTGCCGTACAAAGCGCCTGCCGCTGTTTTGATCTCGCCGTCGCCGCCGCTCAAGGTAGTATCGCCTTTAGCGTATTGCCCGGCCAGACCGATGCGCCAGTTACTGCCGATCTCGTGGTCGTAACCTGCTGCGAAGCCGTTGTATTTAAATTCGTTATCGCCGCCGATACCGTCGACTTTGATCTTGCCGCCGACGTATTTAGCCCAGACGCCGTCGTTGTCGTCACCGGAGTTGCGAATGTCGCCCAAACGTTCCATCAGGGTCTCGTCAGCGCCGAACAGAGTCACTGCCGCGCCGGCTGCCATTTTGTTGGCGTCCTGCGCTGTTTTTTGAGCAGTGGACTGTGTTGCGGCCTTTGTAGTGATCTCGGTCAGGTTCAGGTCATTAGAAACGACTTCTGCTTTGCCTTCATATTCATAAGACCAGATCCCGTTGTCGTATTGCATCTCTTTGATTTTATAAGTGCCTCCGTTATCAGCATTCTCTATCAAAACCACATCAGTCAGCAAATGGCCTTTGCCTAACGCGCCAGCTGCATTGTTATAACCATTGCGCACGCCCTGGTCAAAAACGGTGATATTGTAAGTGCCATTGCCCGTTGCCGTATTCGTAGAAGTGATCTTATCGTTGCCAGCTGACTGACCGTAAACGCCGTTGGCATTGGTACGCATAAAGAGTCCGTTTGTACCTGTTGCCTCCAAATCTTTGGTAATGATCGTCCGGTAGTCGGTGCCGTTATATTTATCTGCCTGATTCTTATCGTCGAAGAAGTAGACACTGCTGCCGGCAAGAGTAGTTTTATCAGCTACAGTCAAATCAGCCAGATTATCGGTCAGGTTCATAGTCGTGCTTTGGATATCCAACTTACCCGCACTATTGCCCGAATCATTATCTCCAGAATCTTTACCATTACCATTTATCTGCGTATTAGATTTTAAATTGAACGTACTGGTTTTTACCTCAACATCACCTGTAAATACGATTGCAGCTGCGGCAGCATCAAAAGTTACAGTGCTGCCTGCCGTTTGAACAGCATAGTCGCCATCTTTACCGATGGCGCTTACACTGATCCCACCTGCATTACTAATAAAGGACAAAGTATTATTGTCGCCTTTGATACCATAAGCTAAACGCCGGCCAATATCAGTGTAAGCCGCTTTCGTACCGTTCCCGGCTTTGATGTCTATCGCCCCGGAACTATGTACATTAACTACAGTATTATCAACTTTGATAGCTGTAGAAGTATTGCTTGTTTCGCCTTTATCCGAAAGCGCTTCAACGGTTAATTTTCCGTCAACTACAACATCCATCGTTCCGCCCTTTACATCAAAAGCCGTGGCCGCAGTGGTCGTCTTAGTTTTGTTAGCTTCATAAACAAATTCCGGATTTGTGCCTAATGCAGATATTGTCAGATCAACGTCGCCAGTTGCAGCAGCTTTAACGGTCATATCACCTTTAATAGCATAAACATTCTTAGATCCATCAGCTTTTACCGCAGTCGCTGTGTTGGTTTTAGATGCATCTTTAGCTTCTACACTGATTGTCAAATCAGCGTCAGATACTATGCCCAACTCACCACCCGTGGTTTCCATCCCCATAGCGATGGCTTCTGCACCGTTGCTGGTTTGGGCAACACTGGTTCCCATATTATTTTTGTTCAAAGTAGCAGTAAGGCCTTCTCCGCCTGCCCCACCGTTAGTAACCGCATTAACAATACCATCCTGGCTGAGTTTATTGCCTACAATACCGGTATCAGTACTTGTGCCATTTTCTGCTCCAGCAGTGCCAACCGTACCTGTATTATCAGTAACAGCAGTACCACCGGCAGCTGTTACTGCCTCGTTGATATCAAAGCTGCCTACGCCTTTGCCGGCAACAGCGTTAACTATGATAGATTGAGTATTGAGCACGCCGATAGTGTTTTTGAGTTGCACAGCCGCAGCATACGCGCTGCTGCCTGCACCGCTTTCACCAGCCAGACCTGCAGTGCCGCCTTGGCCGCCAGTACCGCCTTGGCCAGCATCACCGCCAGCACCATTTAAGCCTGCTGTGCCAACTGCGCCTTGAGCACCTGAAGCACCATTGATGCCTGCAGTTCCTGCAGTAGCAGTATTAGTGATAGGAATAGAGTTGTTAGAACCAGCAGCACCAGCAGCACCTGCCTGGCCGCCAGTTCCACCCTGACCACCGACACCAGCAGTGCCAGCAGCACCACCATCGCCGCCGTTACCACCCTGTCCGCCCATACCGCCTGCACCACCGTCGCCGCCTGCACCGCCGATACCTGCTTTAGCACCGTCGCCGCCTGTAGCATTGACAGTAATAGCGCCAATAGCGATATTCAGGTTAGTATTACCTTCGCCAATCAAACCGCTGGCTGTAGCAATACCGCCTTGTCCACCATCACCGCCGTTACCACCATTTCCACCTTGTCCGCCAATGCCACCAGTACCGCCAGTGCCACCTGCACCACCTGCGCCGCCGTTACCAGCAGCACCACCAGTACCGCCAGCACCACCATTACCACCATTACCGCCGTTGCCTCCGACAGTAGCATTCCAGTTGAAGCCATTTCCTGATCCATTATTAATACCTTGGCCACCTTGTTGGCCGCTGCCGCCGTTACCACAGTCGCCGCCTTCACCGCCATCGCCGCCTTGCCCGCCGACGCCGCCGTTACCGCCTTGCTGACCTATACCACCGACACCACCCTGGCCGCCAACGCCGCCTGTACCGCCAGCATTACCATTGCCAGCTTTAGCATCCACACTTAAACTGCCCAGTGTGATAGTGCCACCGGTTACATTATTGATATCTAAACCACGGCCTACAGCATCGCCGCCATTACCGCCGTTAGCTCCGGCTCCGCCATTGCCGCCAGCTTGGCCTGCATTACCTTGTGCGCCGTCGACTCCAGCTTTACCGTCTTCTGCATTACCGCCAGCTTGACCGGCAGTACCAACAATACCGGCAGTACCATCAATACCGGCAGTACCAGCAGTAGTGATCCAACCGGTTTGGACCCAGATACCACCTGCTCCTGTATTACCCCCAGCTTGTGTAAGAGTACCAGCAGCAGCCGGAGCGCTGGGGCCACTTGTTCCATCTGCAGCTTTAGCAGGTTTATCAGACGGAAGTGCGTCAGTTCCGTCTGTGCCTTTGGCTCCGGCATCAGCCTGATGTTTGTCTAATGCCGCACCATCAGCACCCTGCGCGCCTGTACCGCCATAACCGCCATGACCGCCTTGTGCGCCTTCGGCTTTGACTGTCAAAGAATCACCTGTGATATTTACATTGCTGCTGGCAGAGCCGCTGACATTGCCTGCAGTTTTTTCCGTAGAGGGAGTTACGCCTACAGCCACGCCTACGGCAATAGCTTTACCGCCGTTGCCGCCGATAGCGCCGGCTCCGCCTATACCTGTAGTATTAGCAGCTGTGTATTTACCCTCGCCGCCCTGGCGCTGATAAAGTTTATTGTCAGGATCAGCATATTGGGTAGCAGTCGCTCCGCCAATCGCATTTATCGTCGAAGTACCAACTGCGATAGTCGCATTAAGTAAACCGTTTTGGTTAAAAACACCGGCAGCATAGCCTAAACCACCGTTAGAGCCGGTAATAGCACCTTGTGAAAGATCTCCTGTTTGTCCCACGCCGTCTTTAGCAATAATGCCTTCCACTTTCATACTGCCAATAGTAATAGCTTTACCTGCCATATCGCCGCCAGCATAATTAGGGCTGTCCGTCCAGGAAGAATGCCATTGAGCTACTAAAACATCGTCACCACTAAAATCTTTACGCAATACGTCGATTGCGCCACCGGTTTTATCTTTTTCCTGATATTCGCTCCATGTTAAAGGTTTTTCAATAATTCCGGCATCGCCGGTTTTCGCAAAAGCCTTACCCGGCAGGCCTACCCAGGCCGTACCTACTACAGCCAGTGTTACTGCCAAAGCCAGCTGTTTCTTTTTGTTTGATTTGAACTCCATCAAAAACCAACTCCTTAAATTTTATGCTTGGTTATCATAGCAATTTATTTTTTCTGCCATTATACGGCAGGAAAATACAGCAAACATTTACCAAAACTATTTTTCACTTTTCTTAGCAATATTTTTATTATAAAACATTGTATTTTTAACTTTTTATATAATCTTTATTTATAATATCACAGATGTCCCCCCCGGCAAGACACGAGAAAGGTTTTTCTAAAATTTTTTTCAGCGCCGCGCTATTACGCTCCGCGGCACTTGCGCCGCACCGCAAGTGCGTGTGCGTACTTCACCCGCAAGAAGGCGAAAACATCGAAAAAAAATAGCCTGCCAAAGCAGACTAAATTTTGATCATTATAGACACTTCAAATTCCAGCACCTGCTGCAACCGTGTCAGTACGGCTACAGTGGTACTTACCTCGCCGCGTTCGATACAGCCATAGTGCTTGGCCGATATGCCTACTGCTTCAGCGATCTGTTCCTGGGTCAGCTTTTTATTTAGCCGCGCTGTTTTCAGCTGCCGGCCTATATATTTTTGCATGCTATCCCTCCCGCCATTATTTTAAGCAGTAAAGGCATAAAATTAACACCTGATTGTATAGGGTGTTAATTTTCGTCGAAAAAGTTTAGACTGTTTGTTGTTGTGCGCGACGTTTTACAGTATAGCCGGGTATCATAAAATTATAGAGAGAACTGATCGTTATAAAAAATTTACCTGAACAGGCAGAGAGATTGAAAGCATTGATAACCGCCGCCCAGGCTGGTAATAAAGCAGCACTGCTGCAGTTATGCGCTGATTTTAAGCCGCTTTTAAAAAGTGAGGCCCGCCGTGAGATGTTTTACAGGTCGCTGGGAAAAGACGCAGAAGGTATCGCCGTTCTGGCCTTTATCGAGCTGGTTTTACAGTATAATGGCGCTGATTTTGAAAACTGGCCCGGACTGGCACGCTGTAAGGTGCATTTTGCTGTTTTTGACGCGATGCAGAAGCAGGGCAGAATTTGGGAAAACGAAGCCCAGACAGATACGGACAGCGAAGCCGGAATCGCCCTGCTGGAGACAGGCTGTGCAGCAGGTGAGCGTCTGGACGAGCTGGCACGTTTTTTACTTTCACTGGAACTGCAGGAAGCGCTGTGGCAGTTAAGTGCAGAACAGAGGAAAATACTGACGCTGCTGTTTTTAGATGACCTGAAGCCGACCGAGGTGGCAGGACGTCTGGGCTGCACTGTACGCAACGTTACTAAGCACCGGCTAAAAGCACTTGATAAAATGCGGCAGCTTTTGGCGCATTAAGGATCAGGCAAATAAAAAAACAGACATTCACGAAACGTGAATGTCTGTTTTTTTATTGATACAACTGCAAATTGCTCAATTATTGCGGTAATGCTATTGATATTTCAGCCGCTACTTTTCAATAACTATTAAGTAAGATGCGCATTTTTACTTACCTATATGATAATGCTGTTTTTATCAATTATGGTAGAATTTATCTTGATTAAAATACAAAAAGGCCCTTTCAGCTGAACTGAAAGGGCCTTTTGATTTACGATCTGTAATTTGATACCGATTATCTGCGTTCGCGAATACGAGCAGCTTTACCGGTAAGGCTGCGCAGATAGTAGAGTTTTGCTCTGCGAACGATACCACGACGGGAAACTTCGATTTTCTCCAAACGTGGGCTGTGGATCGGGAATGTTCTTTCAACGCCTACGCCGTAAGAAATACGACGAACGGTGAACATTTCACGAACGCCGGCGCCGCTGCGTGCAATTACTACACCTTCGTACATCTGTACGCGTTCACGAGTACCTTCGACTACTTTTACATAAACTTTTACGGTGTCGCCTGCACGGAAGTCAGGGATGTCGGAACGAAGCTGTTCTTGTTCCAATACTTCAATAATATTCATAATTTCCTCCTCGAATCATAGACGTTCATGTGCGAACACACCACAGCGGACCGTCCGTTTTACACAAATGACATTATATCATACTGTTCAATTAGTTGCAATTATTTTTTAAGCATTTTGACAGTTATTTTTCCCACCAGGCCTCACCGGCCAGCCGGTCTAAAATAATCGCAGCCGCAGAGCGCACACACAGGTGATTATAGTCGCAGGGACCATAAACAGGTTCAAGTACATAATCAAAACTGTTCATTGTTTCCTGTTCCATACCAAAGCCGGTGCCAAAAAGCAGCAGCAGAGGTTTATCACCGCTGTGCAGCAACTTTCGTACAAAGCCATAGGTCACTGTATTAGGATAGGTGCGGGCATCGGTAGTAATCGTAACCGGCGCCTGCCCCTCTATTTCAGTAACCGCGGCAATAGCCGACTCAATGCTGGACGTATAGGTTACACGTTCCAGCGCGTTGCTGCGGTCAGGATTATAGGTTTTGCCGTAACCATGCTGCCAATAGTCAGTTATCCTTTTGATGATTCCAGCCTGTACCTCCAGCGGATGGATCAAAAAATATTTTTTGACATCATAGGTGCGAGCGGTACGCGAAATATCGTGGATATCGAAGTTAGTGACGGCAGTAGCAATGACCTGCATATTTTTATTGTAAATAGGATAATGCACCAGCCCCAGATAAAGGTTAGCCATTATTATCACCTGCGAGTTCCTGTTTGATTTCGTTAAGCAGCAACACATCCTCTTTGCCAAGCTCTGCAAGCAGATCAGGCCTGTGCAGATAAGTCGCTTTAAGGGCTTCTTTACGGCGCCAGCGATTGATCAGAGCGTGATTGCCGTTACGCAGCACTTCCGGTACTTCCAGTCCTTCAAATTCCACCGGCCGGGTGTACTGAGGATATTCCAGCAGTCCCGTACTGAAAGAGTCTTCAACGGCACTGGCCATTTTTCCAAGCACGCCCGGTATAAAGCGCGCTACAGCGTCCATAACTATCAGTGCCGGCAGTTCGCCGCCGGTAAGTACATAGTCGCCAATGGAAAGTTTTTCATCGACCCAGTTGAAGATCCGTTCATCGAAGCCTTCATAATGACCGCAGACCAGAATGAGATCCTGGCCGCTGCGGGCATATTCTTCAACGATATCCTGCTTTAATGTGCTCCCGCCCGGGCACATGGCAATAACCCGCGCTTCAGGCAGCTGCTGTTTGGCCATGCGGATAGCCGCTACCATCGGCTCTGGCTTCAAAACCATGCCGGCACCGCCGCCAAAGGGCGTATCGTCCACTGTACGGTGCCTGTCAGTTGCAAAATCGCGCGGATTGATGCAGATGACTTCTACAAGTCCCGCATCGGCGGCGCGTTTGATAATGCTGTGACCGGCCGCTTGTTCAATTTGTTCAGGAAATAAGGTAATAAAGAGAAATCTCACGGTGCATCTGTCCATTCAGGTAATTCGACCACGATCTTACGGTCTGTAATATTGATTTCCTTAACGTGCTTTTTGAGGGCCGGGACGAGGATGTCCTTGCCTTCCGGTACAGCAATAACGTAAACGTCGTTGCTGCCGGTGCTGAACACGTCTTTCAATGTGCCGAGCTGTGTTCCTGCCGTATCGAATACGGGCAGTCCGAGCAGGTCGGCTACATAATATTCGCCTTCTTCAAGCTGAGGCAGATCTTCACTGTTGATTAAAACCTTTTTGCCGCGCAGCAGTTCGGCATCGTTCATTGTTTCCACACCCCTGCATTTCATCAGTACCATACGTTTATGGAACCGGGCAGAGGTGATCTGAAGCGAACGGCCGTCTTCGAGCAGCAAAGAGGAAAGCTCTAAAAATTGTTCAGGATGATCTGTCTGCGGCAGAATACGAATATCGCCCCGCACACCGTGCGGAGCGATAATAGTGCCAATAACTACTTGTTTTTCCATATCATTCGCGGAAAGCAATGATCTTGCCATCCTCAGTGAGGATCTCGGCGCCCATCAGAGCGTCGATATCAGTGCCTATGGTGATCTCGACAGTACGTTCAAGTGTACCGTGACCGATCTCCGCACCGATCTCCAAAGCTTCAGCGCGTTTAAGTTTATCTTCGGCTTCTGCTTTAGCGGCATTGATCTTGTTTCTTTCCATTTCAATCTGCTCGCGCAGTGAAGGAAGTACGCTCAGGTCGCTGGCGGCCTGAGAAAGAGCTTTTTTGGCTTGGAATTCGAAGTGCTCGATATCCAGATTAATCGTTTTTATGGTGTTTTGGACATCTCCAATAATTTTCAACTTGAGATCTTCTGTTACTTTTGCTTTTATTGCAACCGGAACACGTACAAACATTTTATCCATATCGTTTACCATCCTTATACGTCTTAGACAATCTCTACGACAACTTTTACATTCTCACGGGTTGCAACAGCTTTCATGACAGTTCTGATTGCTTTAGCAATGCGGCCCTGTTTTCCAATAACTTTACCCATATCTTCAGGAGCAACATGGAGGCGAAGCACCGTTGATGTTCCGGTGGTTTCCTCCTCCACGACTACTGCAGACGGATTACTCACTAGAGACTTGGCCATGACTTCTACCAATTCTTTCATGCAAATCACGCCTCATTTCTTATTTTGCTTTAGATTCAGCATATTTTTTCATGATGCCGTCTTTGCTGAAAAGGTTTTTAACGGTATCAGTAGGTTGTGCACCTTTAGCCATCCAGGAAAGAGCTTTCTCTTCGTCGATCTTTACGGTAGCGGGTTGTACAGTGGAATCATAGAAACCGATGCTTTCGATGATGCGGCCGTCACGCGGAGAGCGGGAGTCAGCAACAACGATACGGTAAAAAGGAGCTTTTTTAGAGCCCATACGTTTTAAACGGATTTTAACTGCCATGTCTATTTCACCTCCTTAAACCAGATGTTGATTTAAATTTATTTGTTCATAAAAGGCATTTTGAAACCGCCTTTTGAAGCAAACTTAGCCATACCCTGCATCTTTTTCATCATCTTTTTGCTTTCTTCAAAGTTTTTGAGAAGCTTGTTGACATCCTGCACGCGCATACCGCAGCCTGCTGCGATACGTTTACGGCGGCTGCCGTTGATGATATCGGGATGACGGCGTTCTTTCGGGGTCATGGAACGGATGATGGCTTCAACGCGGTCGAATTCTTTTTCGTCAACGTTGGCTTCTTTCAGCTTTTGGCTGATGCCGCTCATACCGGGGATAAGCCCCAAAATAGTTTCCAGCGAGCCCATTTTTTTGACCTGCTGCATTTGTTCCAGGAACTGCTCGAGCGTGAATTCGTCTTTGCGCAGTTTCTTTTCCATTTCCAAAGCTTTGGCAAGGTCGGTCGTGGACTGGATCTTTTCGATCAGAGACAGGATATCGCCCATGCCCAGAATACGGGATGCCATACGGTCGGGATGGAAAGGTTCCAAAGCGTCAAGCTTTTCACCCATACCGACAAATTTGACCGGGCGTCCGGTAACTGCTTTTACTGACAATACAGCACCGCCTCTGGCGTCGCCGTCGAGCTTGGTAACGATAAGTCCGTCTATGCCCAGCTCGCCGTTGAAGCTTTCGGCTACAGTGACTGCGTCCTGGCCTGTCATAGCATCGACAACCAGCAATATTTCATGCGGATTGACGGCAGCTTTGATATTGAGCAGTTCGTCCATCAGTTCTTCGTTGATATGTAAGCGGCCCGCGGTATCGATGATTACCGTGTCGCAAGCCAGTGAGAATGCTTTATCCATTGCCTTGCGCGCTATCTCGACCGGAGATACCTGATCGCCAAGAGCAAAGACAGGCAGTGAGAGCTGTTCGCCCAGAACCTGTAATTGTTTGATAGCCGCAGGACGGTAAACGTCGCCCGCTACAAGCAACGGCTTTTTGCCTTTTTTCCGCAGCAGGCTGCCAAGCTTGCCGGCGGTAGTAGTTTTACCAGCGCCCTGCAGACCTACCAGCATAATGACTGTAGGCGGTTTGTCCGCTACGGTGAGCTTACTTTGTGTGCCGCCCAAAAGCTGGGTCAGTTCGTCGTTGACGATCTTGATGATCTGCTGACCGGGAGTCAGGCTTTGCTGAACTGTTTCGCCCAGCGCGCGTTCTTTGATATTGGCAACAAAATCTTTAACGACTTTAAAGTTGACGTCGGCTTCAAGCAGAGCCATCCGCACTTCGCGCAGAGGCGCTTTAAGATCGTCTTCTGTTATTTTGCCGCTGCCGCGGAACATTTTTATCGCATTTTGCAGTCTTTCAGATAAATTTTCAAAAGCCATTTTTACCTACTTTCGCCGCTCAATTCGTCTAAAATGCGGCGTACTTGTTGAAGTTCTGCCGAGCCACCGCTTTGGGCAAGGTGGTCAGCCAGCAGCCGGCTCATTTCTTCCAGCAGCTTTTTATCGTGATCATCGCGGGCCAGCAGCGCCAGTTTGCTTTCATAGCGTTCCAGAGTATGCTCTACCCGTTTGATAAGGTCATGTATCGCTTGTCTTGATACTTCAAGTTCATCGGCTATCTCAGCCAGCGAAAGGTCGTCGCAGAAATACAGCTCCAGACATTTTTGCTGTTTTTCGGTGAGCAGGCAGCCGTAGGCATCGAACAAACGTCCTAACCGTACTCTTTGCTCCAAACTGTTTTCCTGCATTTCAATCACCAAAATCTTTACATATTTTATCCGACTTTGGTATTATATCGAAAATCGCAGAGGCTGTCAAGCATTTTTACTTGTCACCATCAAACAAGGCGTCGACAAATTTATCGGCTTCAAAGGGCCGGAAATCCATAATGCCTTCGCCGACACCGATCCACTTAACAGGCAAGCCAAGTTCTTCTTTGATAGCAATAACGACACCGCCTTTAGCCGTACCGTCGAGCTTGGTCAGCACAACACCGGTGACGTTGGCGGTTTCCATAAAGACTTTGGCCTGATTGATAGCGTTCTGCCCTGTCGTTGCATCCAGCACGAGAAAGGTTTCATGCGGAGCTTCTGGTATCTCGCGTTTGATGATGCGGTGTACTTTCTCCAGTTCGTTCATCAGATTGGTTTTATTATGCAGCCGTCCGGCAGTGTCAATAAAAAGTACGTCGACATTGCGGGCAATAGCAGCTTTGACAGCGTCAAAAACCACGGCAGCCGGGTCAGCGCCTTCTTCGTGACGGATAACTTCGCAGCCGGCACGCTCCCCCCAAATCTGCAGCTGTTCGGCAGCGGCGGCACGGAAGGTATCGCCGGCAGCCAGCATGACTTTGTATTTGAACAGATGAAAATAGTTGGCCAGCTTGCCGATAGTAGTGGTTTTACCAACACCATTGACTCCCACGACAAGAATAACAGTAGGTTTGGCACCGATACGGGTACGCTGTCCTTCGTCCTGCAGCATTTCGGCAATATATTTTTTGAGGAACGGCATAACCTGCTCCGTCCCCTCGATTTCTTTCTTTTTAGCAGCCTGACGAACAGCATCGATAAGCTTTTCTGTGGTTTTGACACCAACATCACCACTCAGAAGGATCATTTCCAGTTCTTCCAGAAAGTCTTCATCGACTTTAGCCGACATACCTACAAGTTCTTCGATACGGTCAGTAAAGTTGCGGCGGGTCTTGCTGAGGCCGTCTTTCAGTCGTTCTAAAAATCCCATGTTCTCACTCCTTTTCGCTCAATTTGACAGATAGTAATTTAGAAACACCGGATTCTTCCATGGTAACGCCGTGCAGAACATGCGCGGCTTCCATAGTGCCTTTGCGGTGTGTGATAACAATAAACTGCGTGCTTTCGGCATAGGCTGCCAGGAATTTCGCAAAGCGGTCAACGTTAGCTTCGTCAAGCGCCGCATCTATTTCGTCAAGGATACAGAAGGGCGAAGGTTGATAGCTGAGCAGAGCGAACAGCAGGGCGATAACCGTCAGGGCCCGCTCGCCGCCTGATAGCAGGAAGAGGCTCTGCAGTTTTTTACCGGGAGGCTGCACTTCGATATCGATGCCGCTGCCTAAAACATCATTAGGGTCAGTAAGTTTTAAAGCAGCAGTACCGCCGCCGAATAAACGCACATAACATTCGGAAAAATATTCGTTTATTTTTCCGAAGGCCTCTTTGAAGCGTTTGGCCATACCGGAATTGATTTCGCTGATAACTGCTTCCAGATTGGCTTTGGCCTCTGAAAGATCGCTGTATTGACGCTGTAAAAATTCGTAGCGTTCGCTGACAGCTTCATATTGTTCGATTGCCGCAGGATTTACCGGGCCTAAGGTTTCAATTTCACGCTCCAGACGCAGTTCACGCCGACGTAAAGCCGCATCGCTTTCATCCAGCAGATCACCGCTGGCACGTGCTTCGTCCAGAGTAATACGGTATTCAGTCGCCAGCTGTTCCAGAGCATGGTCATAGTCGCTGTTTTGACGTACCATTTCCATCGCTGCCTGATTGCGCCTGGTTTCAGCAACAGTCAGTTCTTTTTTCAAAGAATCCAGCCTCTCGCCTGCCACTGCCTGCTTTTCAGTAATGGCAATACGTTTGGCCCCGAATTCATCTTTACCGCCGACAACGGTCTGTAATTCGGCCAGTAATGCGGTACTGCTGGCAGCCAGCTGTTCAGTGCTGGTTTTGCTGGCCGTTATCACGTCAAGCAAATGCTTTTGCTCGTCTTCATTAGCAGCGAGTTCCTGCTGCATACGCCCCATATCGGCATCAAGCTGCTGCATCCGCTCGGCCATCATCGTAGTCCGTGCGGCAGTCGATTCCAGTTCGACCCTGGCATCCTGCAGACGATTGCGGATAGATGCCAGCGCGCTGTGGTCTGCGGCCGTTTGTTTCTGCAGATCATCCAGCAGCTGTTTGCCCTGTGCGTCTTCGGCTTCCAGAGCCGTTAGCTGCGGGCGCAGGTCGGTAAGCTGCTGGCGAGCTGCCATATATTCCTGAGAAACCTGATTACGGTCATCCAGCAGAAGCTCCAGCCGTTCCGCAGCCTGACGCTGCTCTGCGCTTAAACGCTCCAGAGCTACGCCCAGTTCAGCTTTGCGGATTTCCTTCTGCTGCAGGTCCTGGCGCAGTTCCACCAGTTTGTTGTTATAAACTTTTAAGGTACCTTCGTGTTCTTCAAGCAGCTCCTGATATCCCAACAGCTCACGGCGCAAGACACCTGCCTTTTTTTCCTGTTCGTTGATCTCTTTGCCGCGCGACAGAAAGCCGGCTTCCTTCTGCTGCCTGCTGCCGCCGGTCAGCGAACCGCCGGCATTGACGACATCTCCCGCCAAAGTAACGACTCGGGTACGAAAGCTGCTTTTTTTGGCAGCTGCCAAAGCGGCATCCATATTGTCCGCTACCAGCACCCGACCCAGCAAAAATTTAAAGATCGGCGCCAGTTTTATATCATAGCCGATCAGATCGGCAGCAAATCCCCGAATACCCGGCAGTTTTGCCAGTGCCTCTTCTTCACTGCGGCGTTCATAATATTTGATAGTATCAAGCGGCAGGAAGGTCGCCCGGCCGGCCTGACGCTGTTTAAGATAGGCGATGGCCTTTTTGGCGGCTTCCGAACTGCCCATAACAAGGTTCTGCGCCGCTCCTCCTAATGCAGTTTCTATTGCAACTACATATTCAGGCTGCACTTCGATCAGTTCGGCGGCAACACCGATAACGTCACTGCGCCAGGGTTCCTGCGACTGCAGCACTGTTTTGATCCCATAGCCAAAGCCTTCATAGCTTTTCTGCATATTCTGCAGCAGGTTCAAACGGCTTTCCAACGCTGTGATCCTGTTTTGACAGTCTTTATGCTGCGACAGAACTTTATTCAGCGCTTCGGTTTCTTCAGCAGCTTTAGCACTCACTTCCCTGCCATCGCGTTTAATAAGCTCCAAAGAGTTTTCTACATTGCTCTGCTCATCGTTCATATTACGGTAACGGGTCTGCAGTTCTTCGCCTGCGGTTTCTGCTTCGGCGATGCTCTTTTTAAGGGCATCACGCTTACGCATCCGCTGTTCCTGCTCCTGCTCCAGTCCACGGATCTCATTCCGCAGATTGACCATTGTACGCATATTATCGAAAGCAGCTGTTTTCATATCTTCCATTGCCGCTTCAGCTTCGCTGATACGTGTTTCTTTTTCTGCCTGTTCTCCGGTCAGCCTGCTTACCAAAAGCTGTGCGGCAGCCTGCTGCGCTTCTAAACGGTCATAATCCACGACCATCGTTTTGAGCTGAGTATCCAAAGCTGCGATCCGTTCCTGCAGCTTTTTGCCCTGCTCTTCCAAACGCAGTCCTGATTTTTCGCTTTGCCGAACACGCTCTGCCAACACAGCTTCCTGACCACGCAGTTTTTCCAGAGCTGTTTCTTTTTCTTTGATATCGTCCTGAATACGGTTATAAGCTTCACTGAGCTTATCCAGCTCCATTTGTAAGGCACTGCATTCAGCTTCCTGTGTGCTGACGGCAGTAGCGCGTTCCAGTACTTTATTTTCAAGTTCGGCATCCTGTGTGTTCAGCTTCTGCCGAATATTTTCAATATTTTCTATCTTGTGCACAAATTGGGTCAGTTTGCAGGCACGCAGTTCTTTATCCAGCAGATTGAATTTGCGTGTTTGTTCTGCAGCAAGACGCAGAGGCTCGACCTGACCTTCGACTTCGGCTTTGATGTCGTTGATGCGGGTCAGGTTGGCAGCGGTATCGTCCAGACGCCGCATAGCTTCTTTTTTACGCATCCTGAACTTGGCAATACCAGCGGCTTCTTCAAACAAAGCGCGGCGTTCTTCAGGACGGCTGTTCAGTATTTCATCGATCTTATTCTGACCGATAATAGACATAGAACCACGTCCCAGACCAGTATCTGCCAAAAGGTCAAGAATGTCTTTTAAACGGCAGTTCTTTTTATTGATGGAGTATTCGCTGTCACCGCTGCGAAAAACGCGGCGGGTAATGCTTACTTCATCAAAATCAAGGCTGAGGCGATGGTCGCTGTTGTCAAAAACCAGCGTCACTTCGGCAACACCCAAAGGCCTGCGCTTGCCGCTGCCGGAAAAAATAACATCTTCCATTTTGCTGCCGCGCAGATATTTGGCGCTTTGCTCGCCCAGTACCCAGCGGATCGCATCAGAAATGTTGCTCTTGCCGCTGCCGTTAGGTCCAACGATTGCCGTAATGCCCGAACCGAAGCTTAATTCAATTTTATCTGCAAAGGATTTGAATCCATAAGTCGAAAATGACTTTAAATGCACAAAATCACCCAATCTGCAATATTCTATCAGTATATTTTACCATAGATGAAGGTTTCATACAATTATATGACTCAACGCACTTTTTTAATCAAGTGCTGCCGTTATGCTTAAGAAGCAAAAAGTATTTTTTGAAACACTTTTGCTGTATTTCAGGCCGTTTTGTAAAATATTTTTACATTTTTTTATCCTGATGCTAAAAATAACGATTTAATTATGATATAATATGAACACTTGGCAAGACAGCAGAAATGCTGCCAAGTGCCAGAATAACCCCGGGTCCTGGTGCCCGGACAAAATTTATCAGCAGTGAGGGGATTTTACATGAAACTTTCAGCACGTATCCAAAGTTTGACTTCTTCACCTATCAGAAAGCTGTCGCCGTATGCAGATGCAGCTAAAGCGAAGGGTAAAAAAATCTACCATCTGAATATCGGACAGCCCGATATCAAAACTCCTGACCAGTTTATGGAAAGCATCCGCACTTATGACGAGCAGGTAATTGCTTATGGCAATTCCAAAGGCGAAGGTTTTCTGATCGAAGCGATACGCAAATACTATGCCGAAAAAGGTATGGATTTTGCTGCCGATGATATTTTTATTACCAACGGCGGCAGCGAAGCTTTGATTTTTGCTGTCATGGCCTTATGTGATCCAGGAGACGAGATCATGGTATTCGAGCCGTTTTATGCTAACTATACTACTTTTGCCAGAGAGTTTGGCGCTAAAATCAACGCTGTACAGACAAATGTGACTGACGGTTACCATCTGCCTGACGCTGCTGCTATCGAAGCGCAGATCACGCCCAGAACAAAAGCTGTTTTACTGACTAATCCCGGTAATCCGACCGGTGTTGTTTATACACAGGAAGAAATGGATATGATTTCAGCAATCGTCCGCAAATATGACCTGGCTTTGATCGCTGACGAGGTATACCGTGAATTTGTTTATGACGGCGCTTACCGAAGCTTTGGCACAATGCCCGAGCTTGCCGACAACCTGATCATCATTGATTCGGTTTCTAAACGCTACAGTGCCTGCGGCGCCCGTATTGGCTGCATAATCAGCAAAAACAAAGAGCTTGCCAAGCAGATTATCAAATGCTGCCAGGGCCGTCTGTGCAGCCCGATTCTGGAACAGGTCGGCGCAGCCGCTTTATATACTACTCCCGTCAGCTATCTGGAGGAAGTGAATCAAGAGTACAAAAAACGCCGCGATACGATCGTTGCCGCCCTTAAAGAGCTGCCTGGCGTAGTTGCTTCCGATCCGAAGGGAGCCTTTTATATTATGGTGCAGCTGCCCGTAGACGATGCTGAAAAGTTTGCTATCTGGACTTTGGAAAATTTTGCTATTGATAACGAAACTGTTATGTTCGCTCCCGGCAACGGTTTCTACAGCGACCCTGAGTTGGGGGTTAATGAGGCTAGGCTGGCCTATGTTCTCAATTGTGATGATTTGAAAAAGGCAATTTATATCCTTGGTGAAGCACTGAAGGCATATCCAGGAAAAACTAACTGATAACTAAAGTAAAAGCCTTGAATACAAAAAGTATTCAAGGCTTTTTTATTTTTTAACGTCCGGTATTGATAACCTGCCACGCTTCCAAAAGCTTAGTCAGGCTCCAGCGGGCATTGGCCGGGCTGGTAGAAGGCAGGAAATGCACAGTAATCCTCTGCAGATCGAGCTGTCTGGTATATTTTTTAAAGGCGGCGGCAGCTTTGCCTCCATTACAGCAGATAGTATGTATCTGCGGATGATTCTGCAAAAATCCGGCCAGATCGTTAGGCTGCTCGCAGGTAATATCCGAATCAAGACTGCCTTCACGTTCGCAGTAACCCAGTACGTCCCAAAGAGCTATACGGTTATCTAAAAGCATCTGCTTTTTATCCGCATAATCCAAAGGAACCTCAGCATAGCCTAAAAGCATCGTCACCAACGGCCAAAAACGATTCTGCGGATGTCCGTAATACTGCTGCATCTGCAAGGAACGAATACCGGGCATGGAACCGAGAATGAGCAGCCTGCTGTCTGTGTCAGCGACCGGGTCAAAGCTCTGACATTCACTCATCGTCCAACCTCCAGCTTATCATAATACGTTCTGCATCAGGCCCGGCTTTGATATTTACAGGAACCGGTCCTGCAAGCTGCTGCCAGCGCCGCAGATTATTGTTTTTCAGCCCGCGCAGCTTTGATTCCAGCTTGCTCGGGCAGGTTATTACTATGTTTCCCGCGCCTTGGCAAAACAGCCTCTGCAGCTGCGGAGTCAGTTCGGCATAGAGCAAAAAGCTTTGCACAAGTTCACCAAAAGATGGGTGGAACGGTCCAGCAACAATATTACCTTCACTGCACAACTCTTCATCGGCCTGCAAGCCAACACGAATGACTTTGATCCCCGCCAGGGTTAATTTGCTGTATACATAAGCACTTTGCTCAACTGCTGCTTCCAGTGTCAGAGGCTCAAATTCACCACGTTCGTAAATATGCTCAAGCGGCGTGCCTTTTATTACCAGCAAGGGATAAATACGGGCAAAAGAAGGACCGAGCCTGAGCACCTGCTCAACCGTAGCTTTGACACTGTCAAAGCTTTGGCCAGGCATACCTACCATTAACTGCAGACCGATCTCAAAGCCATACTGTTTCAGCAAAGAAACAGCCTTATAAACATCGGCGGCCTGATGCCCCCGCTCTGCCGCTGCCAGAACATTATCGTCCAGCGACTGCACACCCAATTCTACCGTTTTTACGCCGTGTGCCTGCAGCAGCTCTAACCGGGCGGCATCAATATAATCTGGTCGGGTAGATAAGCGAACACTGCCAATAACACCTTCCGCCAAAAGTTTATCTACAGGTCGGAAAAGTTCTGTCTGCAAGTCGGCCGGCAAACCTGTAAACGAGCCGCCGTAAAAAGCCGCTTCGTTGGAAGGGCCCGGTTTGATCCATTGCAGATAGCGTTCGAGCTGCTGCTCTACGTCTCTCGACGACGCAGTCTGCTGACCGCTGATAGTTTTTTGATTACAGAACACGCACTGGTGCGGACAGCCCGCATGCGGTATAAACACAGGTATGATTGCCACTGCCCTGCCTCCTTGCATTAAACGTTTATTATAATGCGGCTTATTAGTGCGCCTGCATTTTTATCAACATGCTTGATAATTGCATTATACCCGTATCACCGCTCCCGGTCAATGCCCGCCATCCGCCCTGGTGTCATTCACAAAATTTTACTTGCCTTTTTTAGAAAATGTTGTTATAATTCAATTAGTCCGATTTCGGACTTTATTAAAAAAGGAGGGCGCTTATGCATAAAGAGCTGCAACGGATACGCCATGGCTACTACGACCTTTGGTTCGGCACAAACGCCGTCTATGAACGCTGGGCCAAATCACACGGACTCAATAACAATTTACTACTGACCCTGTATTTGCTGAAGGAATTTCCAAATGACTGTACACAGCATCTGATCTGCGAAAAACTGATGCTGCCCAAACAGACGGTCAACAGTATTCTGTCCGGATTGGAATACAAAGGCTTCGTCGAAAAAATAATCAGCCCTACTGATAAACGCGTCAAGCTGTTGGTTTTTACCAGTCAGGGTGCTGCTTATGCCGACGGGCTTTTACAAAAAATGGATGATTTTGAAGAACGGGCGCTGCGTAATATGACTGACGCCCAGCGCAACGCACTGCTGGAAGGCGGCTTTGCCTGGATGAAGGCTTTACGTGACGCCATAGATGATTAGGAGGATATCATGGGATTTGTATATTTAGGTTTAGCTATTGTTTTGGAATTACTGGGCACAACATTTTTGAAATACACACTGGGCTTTACTAAGCTGTCACCTTCGCTGGTAGTAGTTGCAGCTTACACAGGCGCTTTTTATTTTCTGTCCCGTTCACTGCAGTTTATTGATTTGAACATTGCGTATGCAACCTGGGCAGGTATCGGTGTCGTTGCCGCAGCCATCATTTCAATGCTGGTCTTTCACGAAAGCATCAACGCCATCGGCGCCGTCGGTATGGCTTTGGTCGTCAGCGGCGTAGTTCTGCTGAACCTGTATGGACCTTCACACTGAGCTGAACAGCAGACAAAGAAAACCCTTGCCGGTAAACCGGCAAGGGTTTATTTTATTTAGGAAAGCCTGTCAAAGGCGCGCCCATTTTTTCAAGAGCGCTTTTAGCAGCCTGCTGTTCCGCTTCCTTTTTCGTCCTGCCTTCGCCTGAACCGATATGTTTGCCGTTAACGGAAACAATGGTGGCAAAATGTTTGTTGTGTTCAGGACCTTTGGAACCGATCAGCTCATAGACGATATCAACATCGCCATCCTGCTGCGCAACTTCCTGCAGCCTTGTTTTAAAATCACTGCAAATGCCGTGCGTACAGATAAAATCCAGCTCGGCTTTCATTAACCCCAGTAAAAATACACGGGCTGCTTCCATACCCTGGTCTAAATAATAAGCCCCAAGTACAGATTCAAAAGCGTCGGCCAGGATAGAAGCGCGTTCGCGTCCTCCCGACAAACCTTCTCCCTTTCCTAAAAGCAGGTAATCACCAAGATTTATTTTACGGGCATATTCAGCCAGCGATGCTTCGCAGACGATATGGGCCCTGAGCTTGGTAAGTTCTCCTTCGTTAAGGTTGGGGAAAGTGCAGTACATATATGTACTGACGATAACGCTGAGCACGGAGTCGCCTAAAAATTCTACGCGTTCGTTATGTTCCGGACGCGGTAATTCTTTAGATTCGTGAGCGTATGATGTATGCGTCAGAGCGCTGTTTAGAAGTTCCAGCTTGTGCATTTCGATGCCAAGGCTTTGACAGAACTTCAGCAGCTGCTCTTTGCGCGTGTCTTGCATTTAAATCACTCTATTCTCAATTAAGCTTGATATTTTTTGAAGAGAATGGTGGCATTATGGCCGCCAAAGCCGAAGTTATTGGACAGAGCCGCTCTTACTTCTGCTTTACGGGCTACGTTAGGAACATAGTCGAGGTCCAGACCTTCTTCTAAATCAGGGTCTTCATAGTTGATCGTCGGAGGGATAATACCATTCTCAATGGTCATGACGGTAGCAATTGCTTCTACGCCGCCTGCAGCGCCCAGCAAATGTCCTGTCATGGATTTGTTGGAGCTGATAGTCATTTTATAAGCATGATCGCCAAAAACCTTTTTAGCAGCTAAAGTCTCATTCAAATCATTACGATGGGTAGAAGTACCATGAGCGTTGATGTAATCAACGTCTTCCGGTTTCATACCAGCATCGTCGATAGCCTGCTGCATGCACAGGGCAGGCATTTCACCGCTCGGATCAGGAGCAGTGATGTGATAAGCGTCGGCATTCATGCCAAAGCCTACTACTTCAGCATAGATATGAGCTCCACGTGCCAAAGCATGTTCCAGCTCTTCCATAACTACTACGCCGGCACCTTCACCCATAACAAAACCGTCGCGTTTTTTATCGAACGGACAGGAAGCCTTTTCAGGATGTTCGTTGTTGGTGGAAAGAGCTTTCATGTTACCGAAGCCTGCTATAGCAACAGGAGAAACAGCAGCTTCTGTGCCGCCTGCGATCATAATATCGGCATCGCCATATTGAATAGTGCGCAGAGCGTCGCCGATACAGTTAGTGCCGGTAGCACAAGCTGTGATGATAGCGGTATTAGGGCCTTTAAAGCCTAAAGCAATAGAAATCTGGCCGGCAGGCATATTCGGGATCTCCATCGGAATGAAGAACGGACTGATTTTGCCTGGACCTTTTTCGCCATATTTTAAAGACTGCTCGAGGAAGGTATGGATGCCGCCAATGCCGCTGCCAACGCAAACGCCGGCACGAACGGGATCAATTTTTTCCAGATCGAGTTCAGCATCTTCCACTGCCAGTTTAGCAGCCGCTACAGCAAACTGGGTCACACGATCCATACGTTTGCCTTCTTTTTTATCGCCATAGTTAGCGAAATCAAAATCTTTAACTTCGCCTGCAATTTTAGTGGTGAAGCCAGGATCAGAAGCATCAAACTGGGTAATGAGACCGATACCGGATTTACCAGCGATCAGATTGCCCCAAAATTCATCTTTGCCGATGCCGATTGGAGTAATCGGGCCAACACCGGTAATAACGACTCGTCTTTTCAAAATAAATCACCTCAAATTAAATTTTTGCTATTTCTTCTTTCAGTCTTCTGAAAATTTCTTTCACGGGTAAAATTTCTTTGATCTTCCACATATTGGCACCTGTAAAAACAAGGCCGGTTTCAACATCGCCCTGCTGAGCTCTGGTGAGCGCGCGGATGATGCAGAAGCTGCGGGAGCATTGTTTAAGGCAGTTATCACAGGTGCGGGGACGCGGCTGCGTACCTTCCAGAACCTGTTTGGCAAAAGGATTAAGGATCGCCCTGCCTTTATAGCCAACGGGACTGTCGATCTGTACAACGTCCTCTTTGGTCATTTTGAGATATAATTCTTTCAGCGCCGGAGCACCGTTGGATTCTTCGCTGGCGGCAAAACGACTGCCCATCTGCACACCGCTGGCCCCTAATTTAAGAAGCTCCGCTACAGCTGCGCCGTCAGTAGCTCCGCCGGCGGCGATAACCGGAATATTGACCGCCTTGACAATGTCAGGCAGAATATCTTTGATGGACTGTTGAGTCCCAAGATGTCCTCCCGCCTCTGTTCCTTCCACTACAATAGCGGCTGCACCGAGCTTTTCAGATATTTTAGCTAGTTTGACAGAGGAAACGATGGGCACTACGGCTACGTTATGTTCACGCCCCACGGCGAAAATATCTCTTGAAAAACCGGCACCGGCAACGATCAGGTCAATTTTTTCTTCGGCAGCAGTGGTAATTAGCCCAAGAAATTCGCGGGCCGCAACCATGGCATTAATGCCGATGATGCCTTTCCCGCCGGTAAGCTTTCTGGCCAGCCGGATCTCTTTACGCAGCTCGTCAAACGCCATGCCGGACGCTGCGATGAGTCCTATTCCGCCTTCCTGCGCAACGGCTGCCGCCAAACGCGCGGTAGACAGTCTGATAGCCATTCCGCCTTGTATGATCGGTACTTCGGCTGTCAAATCACCTATTTTAAGTACTGGTAGTTTCAACAAATATCCCCCATTTCAGGACTACTGCAACTGTCAGGGAAAGCTCCTAAGAGCTTTCCCTTGAGCTGCTAAAAGATTATTTTTCTTCATCCAACATTTTGACTGCATCAGCCACGGTGCGGATTTTTTCAGCTTTTTCGTCAGGGATTTCAACTTCAAATTCCTCTTCGAAAGCCATGATTAATTCAACGATGTCGAGGGAGTCAGCGCCCAGATCATCGATGAAGGATGATTCCATCTTTACTTCATCAGCGTCAACGCTCAATTGCTCGACAGTAATGTCTCTTACTTTTTCGAAAGTGCTCATTTACGATTCACCTCCTTCCAAAGGTCTTTTTTTAAGAATTGCATAATTACATTACCATACCACCGTCAACATGTAAAGTCTGACCGGTTATGTAAGCAGCATCGTCACTTACAAGGAACAATACTGCCTTGGCAATATCTTCAGGTTCGCCAAGACGCGCCAGCGGGATACCGGCTTCCATATCGGCTACTACTTTTTCTGGTAAAACGCTGGTCATATCAGTTTTGATAAAACCAGGTGCAACACCGTTAACAGTGATGCCACGGGCTGCAACTTCTTTAGCTACAGATTTGGTGAAACCTATGCAGCCTGCTTTTGCTGCAGCATAGTTGGCCTGACCGGCATTGCCCATTACACCTACGACAGAGGTGATGTTGACGATACGGCCCGCTCTTTGTTTCATCATGTATTTGACAGCTGCTTTAGTGCAGTTGAAAACACCTTTGAGGTTAGTGTTCAGCACTGCGTCCCAATCTTCTTCCTTCATACGCATCAGTAGATTGTCACGAGTGATGCCTGCATTATTGACTAAAATGTCGATACGGCCGAATTCTTTGATAACGGCATCGATCATTTCAGTGCAGACTTCAAGCTGGGCAACGTCACCCTGCAGCAGCAGAACTTTGCGTCCCATAGCTTCGATTTCAGCAGCCACTGCTTCAGCAGCAGCTTTGTTACCGGCATAATTGACAGCGACATCAGCTCCTGCAGCAGCCAGCGCCACTGCGATAGCTTTACCGATACCGCGGGAAGCACCTGTAACCAGTGCGATTTTACCTTCTAACTGCATTTTAACGAACCTCCTTAAAATAAGCAAGTGTTTTTTCAAGGCTTGCTTCATCTTCGACGTTCAAAGCAGCCATACCCTTGGCAATTTTTTTAGTAAAACCGGACAGAACCTTGCCTGGGCCGACTTCGACAAAAGTATCGACGCCGCCTGCGATCATATGGTTGACAGAGGTTTCCCAAAGTACAGGCATAGCAGCCTGACGGATCAGAGATTCTTTGATTTCTTCTCCTTTGGTAACTTCAGTTGCAGTTACATTAGCGACGACAGGAATCTTAGCGTCGTGGAAGGTAATAGTTTCAAAAACTTCAGCCAGACGTTTGGAAGCCGGCTGCATAAGAGTGCTGTGGAAAGGTGCGCTTACGGGAAGAAGAACAGCGCGTTTGGCGCCGGCTTCTTTCAACGCCGCCAAAGCTTTATCCACTGCGCCTACAGAGCCTGCAATAACGACCTGGCCAGGGCAGTTGAAGTTTACTGCCTGTACAGCTTCACCGCATTCAGCTTCAACAGTACGGCAGATATCAATGATTTTATCGCTTTCAAGACCTAAGACAGCGGCCATGCTGCCTTCGCCAACAGGAACAGCTTCCTGCATGAACTGGCCACGTTTACGAACGATACGGACAGCATCAGCAAAGTCCAAAGCACCTGCCAAAACCAAAGCAGAATATTCACCCAGGCTATGGCCAGCAGCAACTTCGCAGCTCAGTCCGTTTTCTTTCAGCACCTCAGCACAGGCTACGCTGGCAGTCAGGATAGCCGGTTGAGTATTAAAGGTCAGACGCAGCTGATCTTCCGGACCATTAAAACACATATCGCTGATGGAGAAACCCAAAGCTTCGTCAGCAGCTTCAAAAACCTTGCGAGCGCAAGTATAGTTATCATAAAGATCTTTACACATACCTACAGTTTGGGAACCTTGTCCCGGGAATACAAATGCAATTTTGCTCATTGGGAAAACCTCTCTTTCGTCTTTTGCTCAATTGTTCTTGCAGGTTTATTTACTCCATTTAAGCACAATGGAAGACCATGTGAGGCCAGCACCGAAACCAACCAACAGTACTGTACCGCCTTTTTTAAGTACGCCCTGCTCCTGCGCCTCGCACAGGGCAATGGGAATGGAAGCAGCGGAAGTATTGCCGTATTTATCGACATTTACCCAAACTTTTTCCATTGGCATTTTCAAACGTTTAGCAGCACTGTTAATAATGCGGATATTAGCCTGATGCGGAACCAGAAGATCGACATCAGCCGGTTCAAGACCTGCTTTAGCTAAAGCTCGTTTAGCCGTTTTGCCCATGATCTGGATTGCAAATTTAAATACTTCATTGCCGTTCATATGGATAAAATGCTCTCTTGCATCTACTGTTTCGTGAGAAGCCGGTCTGCGGCTGCCTCCAGCCGGCTGGAACAGATATTTGCCGCCGCTGCCGTCGCTGCCGAGATCGATACCCAAAACACCAAGACCATCCTCGACTTCACCAATGACCGCCGCTCCTGCACCGTCACCAAAAAGAACGCAGGTATTGCGGTCTTCCCAGTTCATAATGCGGCTTAAAGTTTCAGCACCGATGATGAGCGCTTTTTTGTACAAACCGGATTTTACCATCTGGCTTGCTACGCCCAGACTGTAAACAAAGCCGGAGCAGCCTGCGGACAGATCGAATGCAGCTGCGTTTTTAGCGCCGATACGGTCCTGTACCAGACAAGCAGTAGAGGGAAAAGCATGGTCAGCAGAAGCAGTTGCTACGATGACCAGTTCGATTTCTTCAGGGCTTACGCCTGCGTCAGCCAAAGCACGTTCTGCCGCAATAACGGACATATCGGATGTAGCTTCGCCTTCAGCGGCAATATGCCTGTTTTTAATGCCTGTACGTTCAACGATCCACTCGTCGCTGGTTTCTACTATTTTTTCAAGATCATGGTTGGTCAGCACCTTTTCAGGCACATAGCAGCCCAGACCTAAAATACCAACTGCTTTTTCCATTTATATTTCCTCGTTTCCTTTTCTTGATTTCACGATATTGCCGGCGATATGTTCAACTACATCACGCTCAGCAAAATCTATAGCCACGCCGATTGCATTTTTGATAGCCTTTGCTTTACTGCTGCCATGGCAGATAATAAAAGGTGCCTTGACACCCAAAAGCAGCGCACCGCCGTATTCAGCCGGATCAAGCCGCTTGGCAAGCCCCTTCATAGCCGGTTTGATCAAAAGTCCGCCCAGCTTGGCCAGAAAACCGCCATTCAAAATAGCTTCTTTCATTAACTTCATTATAGCACTTGCAAGACCTTCTGCAAACTTCAGGACTACATTGCCGACAAACCCGTCGCAGACAACTACGTCAACAGTGCCTTTGTTAATGTCACGGCCTTCTACATTACCGACAAAGTTGATATGTTCTTCAGCCTTGAGCAGAGGATAAGTAGCAAGAGCCTGCTCGTTACCTTTTGTTTCTTCTTCACCGATATTCAAAAGCCCGACGCGCGGATTTTTTATTTTCAGCATCAACTCAGCATAAACGCTGCCCATGATAGCACTTTGCACCATATGTTCGGGTTTGGCGTCGACTTTAGCACCGCTGTCTAAAACTACTGTCGTCCCGGTAAGACTTGGGATAGGAGTCGCGATAGCCGGACGTTCGATGCCCCTGATGCGTCCCAGTCCAAACAATGCTGCGGCTACTGCCGCCCCTGTGCTTCCGGACGATACCAGCGCATCACACTCTTTATCACGCAGCAGCTTCGTAGCAACGACGATAGACGCATCTTTTTTAGTTTTTACTGCTATACCTGGATGTTCATCCATATTAATAACTTCGCTGGAATGATGTACTGTGATTTTTCGTTCATCAGCAGCATTATATTCCTCCAGCAGTTTTTTTATAATTTCGGAGTCGCCTACGAGAACGACTTCGCAGTCATACGCTCTGACAGCCTGGACAGCTCCCAAAACCAGTTCTTGAGGTCCATAGTCAGTTCCCATCACATCAACCGCAATTTTCACTATTTCTCGATCCTTTCGTTGGGCAGTGATACAATAATGAATTTAGCACGAAACACTTCTTCGTTATTGTTGCGAACTTTGACCCAGATAACATATTTATCATGCTCACGGCGGATCACCTCCGCCTTAGCGACTAAGGTTGCACCGGCATAGACCGGTACTTTATACTTAACATTACCAACCCCTGTCAAGGCCGCATCTGCATCGACTACAGCCAGAGCCAGGGTATTGGCCATCGCAAACATATAGTAACCGCGTGCGACGCCTGTTTTTTCCAGCACCATTTCCGGCGTTATTTTCAGCATCGAAATACCGATCTTATTCAATTCCAGATCAATAAGATCGCCGACAATATCTTTTTTGTCGATGGCTTTCAATTTTGTCTGCGCATTTTCGGCCATCTGACGTGTACGTTCACGTACTTCCGGAATATTCATCCGCAGGCGATCCAAACGGATTGTCTGGATACTGACTTCAAGTGCTTTAGCAAGCTGCTCGTCTGTCAAAAATGGATTGCGTTCCAACATCTTGGACAGATTTTCCTGCCGTATTATTTTTTTGGAAGAATTCATTTTATCACCCGACTTTAGTACCAACTATTAATATCTAGAGGTATTATAAAAGCTCACAATAAAAAAAGCAAGTAAAAATTTTAATTCCATGCTTAATTTTCCGAATAATTCACAAGTTAGTCACAATCAAATGCCCAACGGTTTTCAAACAGCTTTTTTTACTCTGCCTGTATCACTTTAGTACCAGCCAATAAAAAGCAAAAATCCCCGTACCGTTAAGGTACGGGGATTTAAAGCTGCAAGATTATTGTTCTTTAACGATAACTTGTTTGCCGTTGTAATAACCACATTCGGGACAAACGCGATGCGGCATTTTCATCTCATGACATTGCGGACATTCGACTAAGCCAGGAACTGTAAGTTTCCAGTTCGCACGACGGGAATCGCGGCGAGCTTTGGACATTTTTCTCTTTGGTACTGCCATCTTTGATACACCTCCTCAAGCTAATGAATGTGAATTTAATTTTTGATGAATTGCTTTAATGCCGCCAACCTGGGATCGACTGTGGTAGTATCACAGCCGCAGTCGCCTTTATTTCTATCGGCGCCGCAGACCGGACACAAGCCCTGACAATCGATCCTGCACAAAGCTTGAAGGGGCTCTGCCAGCAGGAGACTTTCACGAATCGGTTCCGTCAGATCGACGATATCAGATTCATAAATAAAAGCATCATTTTCGATATTCTCAGCACTTGCCGGATAGAATTTTTCCAATACTTCAGCCGTACTCTTACCGGTAAAGGCTTTAAGGCAGCGTCCGCAGGTCCTGTTGACCATGGCTTCAACCATAGCTTCCAAAAGCAAAACATCACCGGCATTGGATATCGTGCCTTTTACGGTCACCGTTCCTGTCAGCGGAAGATCCGCTTCGGTAATGTTCAATTCTGCTGGTTTCAGTTCATAGGAAAAGTCTTTTTTACCGACCAGTCTTTTCTTGATTTCTGCGACATTTATCTTTATCATATTTCACCAATCGTATCAATTATAGCTATGCTCTAAATCTTTGTCAAGAAAAAAGCGTAACTTTTATTATAATTTAATGATGCGGCGGCAGATATTCAGTGTATCACGGGCAATGACCAGTTCTTCATTCGTGGGAATCACAAAGATCTTGACCCGCGCCCTTTTGATACTGATTTCCATCTGTTTACCGCGCAGCTTGTTAAGTTCCGGATCAATACGCGTACCAAGATATTCCAGACCATTACAGATCTTATCACGCATAAACGGAGAGTTTTCACCCAGACCTGCTGTAAAGATGATAGCATCAACGCCACCCATGGCAGCAACATAACCGCCAATATATTTTTTGACCTTATAAGCAAAAATGTCTATAGCAAGCTGACTGCGTTCATCACCGCGGTTAGCGGCACTTTCCAGATCACGGAAATCACTGGATAGCCCTGAGATACCTAAAATACCGCTGCGACGGTTCAGATAATCGTCTATCTGCTGTGCATTCATATTTTCTTTTTCCATCAAAAAAGGAATGATAGCAGGGTCGATCTCGCCGGAACGTGTACCCATGACAAGTCCTTCCAACGGTGTGTACCCCATGCTGGTATCGATGGATTTACCATATTTGATCGCAGCAATGCTGGCGCCATTACCCAAATGACAGGTAATAAAACGCAGGTCGCTCATATGCTCGCCCATCATTTCGGCCGCCTGCTGGGCTACATATTTATGGGAAGTTCCATGGAAGCCATAGCGGCGCAGTCCGTATTTGACATACATTTCGTAAGGCAGGCCATACAAATAGGCAACTTTTGGCATAGTCTGATGGAACGCCGTATCAAAAACAGCTACCTGAGGAGTATTATACATCAGGCGCATACAGGCTTTGATACCATACAGGTTCGGCGGATTGTGCAGCGGCGCAATCTCAGCGCAGGCCTCGATCCCGTTCAAAACATCATCGCTGATCAGTACCGAATCGGTAAAGCGTTCGCCGCCATGCACTACACGGTGGCCAACAGCATCGATTTCATCCATACTGTCAATAACGCCATATTCTTCATTAGTCAGAGCATCCAGCGCCATCTGGATGCCAACAGAATGGTCAGGTATCTCGGCACTGATATCTACTGTGTATTTGCCCGTAGGCGTGTGTTTGAGAACAGAACCTTCCATACCGATCCGTTCGATCAGACCTTTGGCCAGCACCTGCTCGCCGTTCATATTAAGAAGCTGATATTTAATTGAGGAGCTACCGCAGTTGACAACGAAAATAATCACAGTTTTCCTCCATTTGTGCAAAATTTAGCTTGCGCTCATAGCACGTTTTATTATATCATATAGTATACACTATTTAAATGATAATCGCTAGTATAAACATTATAAATGAGGGAGAATATGAATGAGCAAAGCAATAGGAATCGTAGCAGAATATAATCCTTTCCACAATGGCCACGCCCATCATCTGCGCGAAGCAAAGCGGATAGCCGGCAACAGGCCTGTCATTGCCGCTATGAGCGGCAGCCTTGTACAGCGCGGCTTGCCTGCCCTGACTGACAAATGGACCCGTGCCAGAATGGCCGTTTTAGGCGGCGTTGACCTTGTTTTAGAGCTGCCGACAGTTTTCACCTGTCGCAGTGCGGAATTTTTTGCTGCAGGAGCTGTAAAATTACTGGCTGCTACCGGGATGGTATCGCATCTTGCTTTTGGTGCGGAAGCAGCCAATTCGCAGCAGCTGATGCTCACCGCAGAATTTTTGAACGAACCTGTTTTTCAGGACGCACTGCATCATTATCTGGATGAAGGGCACAGTTATGCCAAGTCTTTAGAGCTTACGCTGGCGGAAGACCCTTCCATGCTGACGATTGCTGAACATCCTAACAATATCCTGGCTTTAGAATATTGCCGCCAGCTTCTGCACGGCGGTTACGAGATCGAACCTGTCGTCGTTAAACGCCGCGGCAGCGGCTATAAAGATAAAACCATCAACGGGCCTATTGCCGGCGCAACAGCCATTCGTGAGCATTATCGCGGCTATGGCATCGATGAAGCGCTGCTCAGCACAGTTCCGGCAACTACAGCCCAGCTGCTGCGTGAGGCAGATCTTCAGCACCGAATGGATATCAGTGATAAAATTCTGAACCATCTGCTTTTATACAAGCTGCGTTCTTTGACACCGGCCCAAATAGCCGCAGCCTGCCAATGCAGCGAAGGATTGGAAAACCGTCTGGCAGAAGCTGCTTCCTGCACTACATTCCAAGACGTAGTCAGCGCCACAGTTACCAAACGTTATCCCGCTTCACGTGTCAGAAGACTGCTGATGCAGCTTTTACTGCAGCAGTATCGCGCTATGTTCGATAATGCCAAAGACCCAGCTTACATCCGTGTTCTGGCATTTAACGACCGCGGCCGCGAACTGTTGAAAGAAATGCAGGATTCTGCTCAGCTGCCTGTAATTATCAAACTGGGCCGCAACGTCTTGGAAAAATACGGTGAGAAAGTCGAGCAGCAGCTTTCCGTTGATATTGCGGCAACTAATCTGCTGACACTTTTGCAAAAGAACCACCAACCACAATACAACAACGATTATACTGTCTCTCCGATCTATATTCAAAAATAATAAAGCAACAAAACAAAAAGCCTTCCGCTTGAGCGGAAGGCTTACTTTTTTTCAAAAGCTTATTCTTCGTCTTCTTCCTCTTCCATCGCCAGAAGTTCCATATCACGCTGAGGGCGTGAAGACATAACGCTTTCACGTTCAGCATTAACGGAAGCGCGGTTATCGTTTACAGCCTGTAAAGCGGACTGCAGACTACCGCTCAAATAGCCAAGCATATCATCGGCATATTGCAGCACATCGTGTTTTACACGCTCAACATAAGCATCAGCTTCGTCTTTCATTTCCTGCTGATTACGCAAAGCAGTACTCTTTACATCTTCAGCAAAGGCTTCTGCCTGTTTGGAAATTTCCTCCTGCCGCATTAGTCTTTCAGATTCGGATTTTGCCAATTCTAAAATACGGTCAGCTTCGGTTTTAGCCTGCAAAACAATATTGTCAGCTTCTTCATGAGCTTTGGTGACGATTGCTTTTTGTTCTTCAAGCAGTCTGGTAGCGCTTTTGACTTCTTTGGGAATCGCTTCCTTCAAACCATCCAGGATACCCGCCAAATCGCTCTCTTCGATAATGATCTTATCAGTAAGAGGTATACGGTTAGCCTCAGAAATAAGGTTATACATTTCATCAAAAATTCTGTCCAAAGTCGCACTTGTACTTCTATCAATCATCATCAAACTCAACCTCTTTCTAATATTATTCTTTGCTTATAACAAGGCTTTTGATCCGATCTTCCACACATTCAGGAACAAGACCATGGATACAACCGCCAAAGGTTGCCAATTCTCTTATTCCAGAGGAACTTAGGAAAGAGTAATTAGCATTAGTCATAATAAAGACTGTTTCTAAGTTATTGTCTATTTTTTTTATGAGCAGAGCGCGCTGAAATTCATATTCAAAATCAGAAAACGCACGTAAGCCCCTTACAATAAAAGGAGCTTTTTCCTGCCTGCAGAATTCATTTAAAAGACCGGAAAAACAGGTTACTCTGGCATTAGGGATATGTTTTGTCGCATCCCTGAGCATTTCTACCCTTTCCTCCATGGTGAACATTGCTTTATCTTTACCCGGATTATGAAAAACGCTGATAATGATCTCGTCAAACATTTGGCTCGCCCGTTCAAAAATATCGAGGTGGCCATTAGTAACCGGGTCAAAACTACCCGGACAGATCGCTCTACGCACTGTTTAACCTCCTAGAAGCTGCAACGCAGTCTGGTCATAAATTCAATTATCTTGTTCCTTATTCGACGTACGTTTCTGTATTCCTGCTATTTTTTTACAAATTTATTTTATTATTTTACAACATTTTATTATACTTTGGCAAATCTTATAAACGAAAGTAAAGTTTCACCATAGGGTTCCTGACGCACAAGCTCAAAGCACGCTGCCAGCACGCCTATTTCATCGTGCTTCGAATGTTCGATGATCAGATAGCCTCCGTCTTCAAGTACTTGAAAGTGTTCCATTTTCTGCAGAACTTTCTGAACCCAGCCTTTATTATAGGGAGGATCGCAGAATGCAAAATCAAATTTTAATCCCTGATGATGCAGATGTTCGATAATATTTACCGCGCTGCCTTTGAGAACCTGAACATCAGCCTCCGCCCGGCATTTAACGATGTTGCTTTGTACCAGGCGCAGCGATTCCCGGCTTTCGTCGACAAAAGTAACCGCAGCAGCGCCGCGGCTCCACGACTCCAACCCCAGATTACCTGTTCCGGCAAACATATCCAACACACGTGCGCCAATAATTTTAGTGCCAATAATATTAAACAGAGATTCTTTGACCCTGTCAGCCGTGGGACGTACGTCCATATTCTTTGGCACAGTCAATTTCAGCCCCCGTGCCTTTCCCGTAATTATCCGCATTCAAAAAACTCCGTATCTGTAATATAATAAATATAACAAGAACGGCAAAGGAGACAGCCTATGAACAAGAAAAAATTTATTCTGCTCGCATTACTGCTGCTCTGCGCCTATTTTTATGAATTATTCGGCGGTATGCCTGCAACTGTCCCATTTGCGCCTCAGCCTGTAAAAGCCGATACTTCGCTGCTGCTGGCTCCGTTAGACAGCCGCCCTCCCTGCAACGCTATGGTCAGAAAACTGGGAGCACTGGCTTCTATCAACGTTATTACACCGCCGCAAGAACTTCTTGACAATTATAACACACCTGCTGATAAAGAAAAACTGTTTGCCTGGCTGAAAAATGAAATGCCGCAGCATCCAGCCGCAATTTTATCAGCCGATCTTTTAGTACACGGCAGTCTGCTGAGCTCACGCGTACCTTTGGGAACAATTAACGATGAAGAAAAGTTTTTGACTTTCGTAAACAAACAGCATGCTCTCAATCCACAAATCGATATGGCGTTTTTTTCTGTCATTCCAAGATTGCTGGTCAGCGATCAGCTTATACCGGACAGCTGGTATCAATGGCATCTGATGCGTTATGCAACATTAAAGGATATGGCAGAAACATTCGGCGATCCTTACTTTACCAGGCAGCTGCTGGCGATCGATGCACGCATACCGGATGATATTAAAACGAAGTACAGCCGTCTGTATGCCGATAACGACAGTTTTAACAAAAAACTGGTCCAGCTGGCACGCACAGACGGTCTGACTTTGGCTATAGGGCAGGATGACGCCCAGCCATTCGGGCTTCCTAATCGTAATGCTAATCATGCGCTGGCATATATGAAACATGCAGCTTTAGGTTCCAGCGGGCTTATTACAAGCGGAGCTGATGAAATATCAGTTTTACTGCTGACCAGATATTATAATAAACTGTATAATTACAAACCGCGCATTTTTGTAGAGTATTCCTCGCCTAAAGTCGCAGCTAAAATCATGCCCTATATGCCCTGTTCTGTTGACGCAAGCATCCGGGACAAAATAAATTTTATCGGCGGTCAGCTTACAGATGATGCTGCTGTCGCCGACTTTATTTTATTCGTACACTGCGGCGACGATGACAATCAGCCTAATAAAGCTATGCTGCAAAAACTTAAAACCCTGCTTATATCAGACCGCCACATTGCGCTGGTTGATCTTACGGCCAACTATACTGAAAACGAACTTTTAATACCTAAGCTTTTAGAGGCTAAAGTACCGCTCAGCAGGCTGGCAGCTTTTTCAGGCTGGAATACTTTAAGTAATTCACTGGGAACCGCGCTTAGTCAAGCAACATTATTTACCGGCCAGCTGCACCGATTACCGCAATCAGAACATCCGTCACTGTATGCCCAAAATCTGAACTTCACAGTTGAACGTTTACTTGATGATTATGCCTATCAGAAATTAATGCATGCACAGTTAACTACATTACTGAAACTGAAAGGCTATAAGCCAACTGATTTGGGAGAAAACAAGTTTTTTGCAGAAACGCTTATTCGTGGATTTTTACAGCGTCAAAAGATTCAGCTTCTATATGGAGACCTTGGCCGTACACCTTTTTATCGCAATAACGACAGCAATTATTATTTAACAGGTATCGACATCAATGTAAACCTGCCCTGGGCACGTATTTTCGAAATCAATCTTGATACAAACTGCAGTTTTGGGGAAAACCACAGACAGTGAAACAGCTTTGCCAACATTTAGTAAATAAATAAAAGCAGAATGTCGGCTTTTTTCTTTGACAAGAGCATGATATCATAATTGATAAACAAGAAGTCACCATTAATAGCTACAACAATATAGCTTAACTTTTGAAATAAAGAAGGGTTTATTTTATGATTTCTCTTTCAAGACTGATCATTTATGTTTTTATATTATGGTTTTGCTATATGGCGTATCTGGTAAAATTCAGATAGCTATTTGAAAAGAAACACTATGGGAAATTTTTTCACTGCTCCAGCAAAAATCACTTTAAATACTTCCTTTAAAACAAAATAAAAAAGCCGCAGAATGGCTCTGCGGCTAACTTTTTAAGTGGTCGGGGCGGCGAGATTCGAACTCACGGCCTCTTGTACCCGAAATCCCTTTAGGCACTTTTTAACACTACTAACTACGCTTTAAAAAAGGCTTTAAATCCTTGCCACTACTACGTTTCGAAAAAAATACATTTTAAGTAAAACTAACTCAATCTGTCAAAAATACACCCTATTGTTGACAGATTGTTGACAGAAATCACAAAATTAACGATGCAATATTATACAAAAACACCATTAAAATAAGCCTACTGATTACGGTAGGTTTTTACTATTTTGCATCAAATTATTTTATCCTTTTAAAATTTAATTTATATGACTCTTTATCAAGCTCACTTTGATACACCATAACGTCTTTATATTCTTTATTTTCACGCAAAATTTTTAATATATTGCTTTTATTTTCATTGCTTATCATACAACCTAATATTATTTCTTTAATTATTTCCCGTGGGAATGAAAATAAACATATAGGATATGGATTCCGAGGCTCAATATAATTTGCAGCATCTAGTGGCTTTATTATTCTCCACTCCTTCTCATATGCCCATTCCTTGCTTTTACAAAAAAATATATCTTTACTCTCCATATCGTGAAGCGTTAAAGTAGGCCGATTTTCAATATACTCAACTTTTCTTAAATCTCTAAAATCATCATTTTTACTAATTCTGCAATTAAACCATTTATCTTTGCAGTCAAATCCAATCACATATCCAGTATGACGGTCCGCATAATGCGCCCACATTAACAAACTATCTTTTGATTCTGTTAAACATAAAACGCCTATCTTTTCATTAAAAGTTTTCTCCATCTGATTTTTTATCATTGGTATAAATGTCGGCGTCAAATCCTCTATTCCAGAAATCATTGCATTAAACACAGCCTTGCGATTAGTCCCATCATTTTTCTCAAGAAACGACAGCACTTCTTCGTACTCTTTTAACTTTTCCCCAACAAGAAATTTCGCCTCTTCATCTGTAACAATTTTATTTATGTTAGGTTTCATCTCAAAAGGATCATTGAATTCTGCAAATTGCGTATATCTTATCTGCGCATTTTGAATAACCTTAATTAAGTTACCAGATAAATACTTATACAATATCATTTATTATCACATCCCAATATGAATTATATCATAAGATTATGTTATTATATTATAAAAAACGACCTTTATGAAATGACGTTAGTTATCACGTTAATATGCGTATGTCACCCATACGCCAGCTTTTTTGTCCTGCCAGTCATATTCACCACGCAGTCCTATGTATTTGCTACCTATCCGGCGGCTCACCCCGTAGCTGATACCTGTAACATAGCGATCAACATCAATTTTTAGTCCTACTTCCCGCAGGACCCCTGGTGCGGACGGTTGCAAGGATTTCAAGATTTCTTTCTGTAAGTTTTCTTGATTCTTCGACGATGCTTCCAGCTCGGTCAACTGCTTCTGCAGCAGCTCTTTCTGCAGTTTGGCTTCGGTCGATTCCTGATCCGATACTTTCAACTGTTCTTTGGCTATCTGCAATTTCTTGGCTAATTGACTGTTGATTTCCAACTGCCTGTTGGAGTTTTGTTCCAGTGTCATTAGCTCGGTTTCCGTTATCATATAAACTGGCTCGGCTGAACAGATGGCAGGCAATAAAAAGAACTGCACCAACACACAAACCAATAAGGAAGCGATTATTAGATATCCAACTTTTAATTTTTTCATACATGTTATTCCTCCATAGAAAAAAGCACTTTGCATAATTTGCAAAGTGCTTTTAGTTATCTTCTTTTTGATGGACATACCTTATGTTCAGGATCATACCATAATACATGGAACTTTTCTTTATCTCTTATTCCAATAATACGCAATAAGTTTGTTAGCGCAAAAGAGAATATGGAATCACTCGCTTCTTCAAGTTTCTTGGATTGCAGGCGCATTTGTGCTTCACCAGACAACGATTCGTACCTCAAAAAATGATGTTTAGATTTTCCTCCGTCATGCGTTTGTTGTAATATTTCACGCCAAGTCATACTAGAATATTTTATAATTTTATCTAATACTTCTTGATGTTCAAAATCTTCTCTGCTTACATCAAATTTAAAACATCCATCATTATCTAAATTATCAAATGCCCATATAATTTTACTATTATCGCTACTGTTAGTGCTTCTTACAGTCTGTTTGTTTTTTGAAACTTGTCCAAGTTTGGTTTCTTTTTTTCTTTTCTTACAAGGCACCGTAATATTCACCCATGCTATCTTTTGTAATTACAGTATCACAGTAATCTTCATCACCACAATTCCCGCGAGCCTCTTTCCATGGGCTTTCAGCATGTGTCTGCTCTCGTAATTCATATGGTTCCATATGCCCATAGTCCTGCAATATAATATCAATTGTTTCTTTTTGATCTTCCCTTAAATTATCTTCACAACCAACTTCTATATCACTTGCAGAAACACAAAACCTACCTCTGTGCTTATCAAACAACTGCGGACATACCGGACCATTCTTCCAAGCTTCAAAATCTTCTTCAAATAGAGGATTACCAGTCCAAGCCAATTCCCATGCCTGAGAATAATAGCATAATTTCTGTAATTTCCATGTGCTTATTGTCCCAGTTTTCTCAAGAATATATTTAGCAACATCAAATACATTAGCCATACTTTCATCCTCCTATTCATAAAAAATGGTACAACAAATAAACCTATCTAAAATTTGCTAAAAATAAAAATCGCCAAATTGCGATGTCTTCTTTTTTCTGTATTCTTTCTGTATTTATAGTTTACTTTATAGGCCCCCCTATGTCAATAAAACAACATATTTTTTATCTGTAAATTTAATTTACAAATACATCACCACCTCACTTCGTACGAGAAACGAACGAGAAAAAGTCATTACTTTAGTCATTATTTTAGTTCATGCAAGTTACCAGCAACTTAAATAAACCGCACGGTAAAGCCATTTAGCAATGACTTGACTGGCATTTTACTTTTACCAGTCAAGTTAAATTTACTTGAAAGTAATTGAAAGAGCTTGTAACTTATAGCCCAAAATAATTATGCAGTGCGCCTAAAGTAAAACCGATAATCATACCAGTCCAAAAAACTTTGTTCGCTAAATATTCTTTTATTTTTTCCATGTTAGTAACCTCCTTATACAATTTTTACCAATTATGATGCCACCAGATCGCCTTACCACGGATCACATCACCGCCTGGCTTTAGTACTCCATCGCCCGGTAAATCAGGTAATTTCCACAGATCCCATCTTTCAAAAGTCGTTGCAGGTCCGTAGTCATCTAAATCAGCCGCCTCAGCGTGCGTCATTACAGTATCAGCATTAATGTCCAATCCAAGTTCCTCACACAGTACAGCTACAACTTTTGCCATACTATCTATCTGCAGCTCTGTCGGTGGTACATTCCCAAAATCAATATGCCCATCAGCATGAGCTACAGCATCTACACAGCACGCTAAAGCAATCCCAATAGCTCTAGAATTGCGCCGCCATGTATGGGCCTTGTGTTCGGTTAAATCATCTGTTGTCGTCATAATGGCCCCATCACTATCAATATTTAAATGGTAATCACTGAAAAACTGGTGATAATTGCCAGCAGACCAATGTAGATAAATCTTATCAATACTGCCAGCTGCAGCTTTTGCCAACTGTCGTAACTCATCTAAAGTGATTCTTTTAATTGGCATTATTTTTCACGCTCCTTCCAGATTCCAACTACAATTCTCATAGTTTCTTTTTAACAAAAACAATCAATCCACTCATAGCTTCCACGCCAGCATCATTTAAGTTTTCAATAATGCTAAGCAGCTCAGTTACAACAAGATATCCAATAACCGTCATAACTGCCCAAGTAGGTTTATCTAAAACTCTCATAACTACATCAACGACAGCAGCAGATAATGCACAAATTAAATAAACACCGATTTTCCCAAGGAAACAGTGTTTCATAACTTCACTTTTTATCTTTTTGGCAGCTCTAGCTTTTTTTATTCCTTTAATAGATTCTAGAATAGTAGGATTTTCAATACCACTATCTTTTAGATGCAGATAGGATATCGATACCCATTTGGTAAAACAATCAATAAATACTAAAAAAGCAAAGCTATAAAACAATATAGCGTGCTTATGCAAAATCATAGCCAACATTGCCGCTATTAAGGCTTTATATGACCAGCCTTGTGCTAAAGTTTGCACGGCACCCATTGCCGCAAATTTAAAAGATTCCAAGTTCATTTTTGCCTCCTGTATAATGCTCCTTAAAGGAGGGTGATATTTTTGAATAAAAAAAGAAAACGTATGAAGCTACCAAACGGCTTTGGCAGCGTCGTGTTACGCACTGACGGTAACCGCCGTCGCCCCTGGTCCGTAAAAGTCACGGTCAATGGCCGTCAAAAATCTATTGGTGACACTGCTACTGAGATTGAAGGACTTGCTTTGCTCGCAGAGTATCATAAAAATCCTTCCCTTTTCGCACCAACGCTGATCACCTTTTCAGAGGTCTTTGAGTTGATGCGGGCCGAGAGATTTCCCAAACTGGCCAAAACTACACAGGTCAATTACCTTTCAGCGTACAAGCATTGTCAAAGACTTTACAGCAAGAAGTTTGCCGAGTTAAAAATCGGTGACCTGCAGGCTGTTATTCGCGACACAAGAGAATCTGGGGCATTGTACGCTATGCAAAAGAAAGTCCGGCAAATACTGCACCATTGCTACACCTACGCAGTTAAGTATGAGATAATCTCACCTACCGCAGACATCAGTCAATACATCGACATCGATCAGCATAAAGTGAAATACCCTAAAACGCCTTTTAATACTCGGCAAATCAATCGAGTAAAAAGTCTCGGTGATAAATGGGCTATGACCGTATTAATGATGATATACGCTGGTGTCCGCACCTCCGAACTGCTATCTATCCTCAAAAACGATGTGAAGCTACGACAGCGATATTTTATCGTCCGAGAGAGCAAAACAGCGGCTGGACGCAACCGTGCTGTACCTATATCCAAAAAGACGCTGCCATTCTTCGAATTCTGGATGCAACAGCCCGGCAAACACCTCATCACCAACGACGACGGCAGCCTGCTCACCTACCATCAGTACCGGACGCGGTTTGACGCCGTAATGGTAGCCAGCAAATGCAAACACACGCCGCATGAATGCCGCCACACCTGCGCTACCATGTTAGACAATGCCGGTGCCAACGATACGGCGATCAAACGTATACTCGGACACTCCAGTCAAGGAGTTACTAAGAGAGTTTATACCCATAAATCCCCTCCATGAGCTAAAAAAGGCTATAGACCTCATTTGACAGCCTTGAGTGGTATTAACCCGGCACGAATTTACGCAACAAAAAAGCCTGTATCCCTTGATTTCTCAACTCTACAGGCGGTTTGAATTCGGTATGATATTTTTTCATCAATTTTTATTATAAAAGTGCAGTATCAATGCGCTTTTTCAGCCTTTCACTATTATTTTTCTAAAATTATAGCATCTAAAGCTTCTTTGCTGTCGGCAGCATCAACCAAAGCTTGTTTCTCCCAGCCTGCCTGCTTACAGGCCCCTCTATGTAATCCCAAATCTACATTCCATTGAATGAGTTGTTTAACAGTTAGGTACTGAATTGTTTTTTCGGTTCCACCATCAGGATAACCTCTCATCGGATAACCATTTGGATAATATTCCGAAAATTTATCAGGAGCTGAATTGATTGTATTAAGATCACTAGAAACCGTGAGCTGCGTATCCTTATCGCTATCGTATCTTACCATCTCTCCACTACATTCAGATGTAAAACCTCCTGTAATTTTACTTTCGGTCCAAGCATAAACTTCCAATAACTTAGAAGCTTTTAATTCATCAAGCCCTGGCTCATATGGCGGTATTTCTTTATATTCTCCTGTCTCTGGATCTCTATAATAACCATTTAATAGCATTGCAAATTCAGATTTTGTAACTAAGAACCCGTTTTCTTTTACATCTTCTGGTACATCACCATCTTCACGGTATCCGGGAGATACGCGTTTTCCATCTTTATCAAGTACAATGTAATATTTAAATTCTTTTTCCATTTTTATCATCCTTTCTTTTTTTACAGTGGGGAAATTTATGGGCAGGCTATACAGAAGTGCTTAATTGGTATTTTCCGTTAACAACATCACAAGTATATGCTGTTTGCCTTACCAAACATACTAAAAACATTTCTTCTGGTCATAATTGGGAACCAGCACGGATTGAAGAATGGAACAATTCCTATGCTCGTATCCATCCTGATGGTGATCTTGGATATTCTGTAATTGCAATCTGTAAAGCATAGCAACAGTGGGGATTTACTGTTTTTGATCCAGTCGATTATAAGAATGTTAATTTCACTTTGCCACTTTCAGTAAACGGTACATTCTGTGCTTTTTCTACAGGATATGATCCAAAAGGATCAACATTTTTATGGCATTCAATGAGCCACTTTAATAATGTCAATGTTGGGGTTACAGGGTTCGTTTTTGATTCTCGATATACTTTCACTGGCTTAGGATACCTTGCCGTTTGCTGGTAGAAACAGTGGGGAATGATCTCAAACAATAAAGCTGTATTTCCTATTGCTTTTACAGCTTTCTGTAGTGCGGCAACGCTATTTATCAGAGGAAGCGGAACTGGTACATGGTATGGAGACAATGCAAATGTAACATTGACTGGACTGTCTTGCATAACTCCAGACTATGTATTAAACGGAAATTTCATCGTAATAGGTGTATGAGATTAGCTGTTGCCTATTGCTACCCAAAAAACTTGCGAGCCAGCGGCATTAGAACCAGAGTTGTTGAAGTAAAATACGACATAAAAATCAGTGTTAGAAAAATTTGTAACTGAGCTAGTTTCAGCGTAATTTGTTGGATCAGAATTGAAATGTGTAATGACACCGAAGCAAGTCTGGAAGCTGATTGGGAAGGTTACAAGTCCATATGGCTCAGTCTTAATTCCCCACTGTGGTTATGCCTTTCCGATAGCAAGGTAAAGAATAGGACCGCCATAGTTTATTTGGAAGCTAGTATTTGTAATGTTATAGCAAGCGCGTTCCCAAGCTTCAATCGCATTGTTTAAAACACTGGCCATAGAAAAAAATTGTCCAAAAGCAATCGGAAATGTCCCCCTTGATCCGCCAGCATATCCCCACTGTTTAGATACCGATTGCAATAACATAAGACGCCCAATAGCAGCTACCTAAATTAATCTGTTTTACAGTGGCGCTAGGAATAGCTATTTCATCCCAAGATGGGTCTCTTCCACTTACACCATAAGCTGTTCTCATGGCTGCATAAAGAGTTGTAAACATTATTGGAAACGTGAAAGTAGTATTAGCGTTTCTAGCAATAAATCCCCACTGTGTCTTAAAACCCTATTGTGCAATAGGACAGATAACGACCTCTCGTAATCGAAACACGTATCGAAGTTGTTGTAACCTGAGTTACGCCTACGTTTTCACCGTAACCGTCGGTATCATTACTTGTGTAGTCGAGATCTTGGCCTATGACAACATATTTATTTGAGCTATATGCTAAAGGCAATGTAACAATAATATACCCTTGTTCAGCATAAACTATTCCCCACTGTTCAATGGCCGCCAACGAAATACCAGCCCGAAGTTCCATGAAGGTATAAATTAACACTGGTAGTGCCTAAATATTCTGCTCCAGTTGCCGTAGCTGACGTGCTTGTAGTTTTTGGTACGGCAACAATGAATAGTGCCGCAGTTGGAAACGGAATTGGAAATGTTGCTGTACGTGATGAACAATATCCCCACTGTGGCTATATACCAATCGCTAACCATTGTACTGGACCTGCTTGGGCAATATCAGGCCTATTGCTTTGATAATTCATTGTGGTGATGGTAGTTGTCGTTATATGGCAAGATGCATTACACCAAGAACTGTCAGCGGAAACAACAGCAGTAAAAGCAACCTCAAAAGATATAGGTAAACTCACTGTTTGACCTCCGCCGCCGACATTTTCTCCCCACTGTTCAAAAGCCAATAGCTATGTATTTCAACGTTGGACGATCCAGATGCGACAAGCGAAAAGCTACCTGGCTTTCCGATGTAAAATCCCAAAGTATATTATTCACGTAATTCTCTTTGCCAAAGGTTGCATCAGCAGCACTCATTACTCCTGTAGCTACCGCAGTATAATCAGTTGTTGTAAATGATATAGGAAATATGCATACTGCTACATATCCCGACAAACTTGCAGAACTTCCCCACTGTAGCTAACAGCCAATAATGAAAAATCCAACTGTATCCCATACACCAGCAGTAGTACCTGCCCTAAGAACTATTGTTGTCTTTGTAAAACCACCACAGGATGCATGGTTACCACTATTGCCAGTAGAAATAGCTACAGTGAAAGGCGCTTCCTCAAAAGGGATTGGCAGATCATAAGTTACAGGATTTGTACCATGAACTGTTTGATATCCCCACTGTAGCTTTAGAATCCAATAGCAATAACATTTGGTAATGAAGTTCGTGCGGCACTAGGTGAATCTGTTGCCCAACCGAGCACACTATAACTGTTATTATTAACGATGCTTACATCCACTGTATGCCAACCGCCAATGCCGGCAGACGTTATTGCTAATGCACTGTTAGGGAAAGGTATAGGAAATATATTATTTCCACGTACTGTCGGCTTTCCCCACTGTAAATAAAATAGAAAGGTTGTGAAAAAATGCCAAAAAATGCAAAAGATGCACGTATTTTTATAAAATTTGCCGAAGACGGCACACGTGCCGATACTCGTATTGAGGATGCCAATTTATATATCATACCGCCACAGCCAATTATTGAGCTCCGAAACGGTGAAGAGATCCTTCGAGTTATACCGGCACATTATGAGGATGATCCAGAGCAGGGTACTATATTGGTACCAGAACAGCGTATTCCAACTGGCCAATATGAACAGGTTGAAGTTACTACTGGCTATACAGAAGAAATATTGGCTGATTCCATTGCTGAAGATGGTACCTATATTCCGTTTAACCCTGCAGATTACATTGAGGTGACATATGCTGAATATCTGCTGCTGTCCGGCAACTCTCCGGACGGTAAGATGTACATAAGGGATATGACTACCGGCGAATACATCGAGCAGCCGCCATATGTACCTACAGCGGCAGAGAAACTTGCGGTCTTAGACGCAGAATATGAGGCTCAGTTTGACGAAATCAATAATCAGATAATCTTGGCCGTAGCAGAAAATAACGAAGCCTTAAAAGCAGAACTGATGGAAGAAAAGGCTGCTCTAGTAGAAGAATATACAACGAAAAGAGGTGCAATAGAATGATTAAAAAACGTTGTTTCTTATGTGGTCATAAAATGGCTGAAAATGGCTTGTGTACTAATGTGAACTGCATTAGGTCCGAACCGGTAACTGAAACGGAAATCAAAGATAAATCAGTAACTGAAAGCACAGAAAAACAAGAGTAAACGTTGCTGGGAGCGGGTTTTGATATTATCATTAGGACCTGTTGCAAAGTGTACTGATAGTGTACCGGCTGTAATGCATAACTGCTGTGGCTGCATGGTATTAGTACATAGTAGATTATGTTCCGAAAGTGTACCAGTTCTAGCCTTAAATCAGGTCGATTGCTTTTTTTAATTCGTGGATGGCTTTATGGGTGTAGACGCCTTTTGTAACGCCTTGCGAGGCGTGTCCGAGTATACGTTTGATCGCCGTATCGTTGGGCACCGGCATTGTCGAGCATGGTAGCACAGGTATGGCGGCATTCATGCGGTGTATGCTTGCAGCGACTGGCTGTCATTACAGCATCAAAGCGCGCTCGGTATTGGTGGTATGAGAGTTGATTACCATAATCGTCTGTAATGATATATTTACCTGGCTGCTGCATCCAAAATTCAAAATAGGGGAGTGTTTTCTTGCTGATAGGTACAGCACGATTTCGGCCAGCAGCCGTTTTGCTCTCACGGACGATGAAATAACGTTGGCGCAGTTTTACATCGTTTTTTGCGATCGATAACATTTCACCGGTGCGAACTCCGGAGTAGATCATCATTAATACTGTCATGGCCCATTTATCGCCGAGTTTTTTTACACGGTTGATCTGTCGTGTGTTGAATGGCTTTTTGGGGTACTTTGGTTTGCGTTGGTCGATGTCTATATATCGACTATAGTCGCCAGCCAGCGTGATGATATCGTATTTTAGTGCATAGCTGTACATATGATGTAGAATCTGTCTTACTTTCTTCTGCATCGCATATCCGGCACCGGCATTCCGGACATCAGAAATCACGGCCTGCAGATCGGCTGCCTTTAGCTCAGCAAATTTCCTGTTGTAGAGACGTTTGCAATGCTTGTACGCTGATTCATAATTGATTTGCGTGGTTTTGGCCAGCTTCCGGAAGCGTTCGGTTCTCATTAGTACATAAACGTCGCTGAAACTGGTAACTGTATCAACAAACAGTGACGGATCGTCGCGATACTGCAGTAACATTTCAAGGCCTTGCTCATAGGTTGCGGCGTCGCCTATTGATTTTAATTTCCCGTTAACTTTGACGCGGACCAGGTATGGATGTGACCGATTACAGTCTGAGCGTTTTGTGATGCTGCCAAGTCCGTTAGGCAGCCTTCGACCTTTGGTTTTTCGTTTTTTTAAGATCATAAAAAATCAGCTCCTTATAGGAGCATTATAACAAGGGGGATAAAATGCAGGAATTTATAAACAGTTATTGGCAGCCGGCGTTATATTCGTTATTGGTTTTTATCGTTGCCAGATTGTGTAATAAGCTATGGGTAGCTGTGGCGACAATGGTCATCAAGCAAAATTTGTATGAAAAGGCCCTGTTGGCCATATTGTATGATCGCTTATTCCAGGCCTGCCAGAATTACATTGCCGAAGAAAGGATTAGTACAGAAGAGCTGAAAAACCTGGAACATCTGTACGAAAATTATCATCGGCTCGGCGGTAATGGTACCGGAACGGAATTGTACAATCGTTGTCGTGAGCTGCCGCTAAAGGAGTGAAAATATGCTGGAAAAAATACGAGGATTTATTCAAAAAACATTTGGCCGAGCACCGACAAAAGGCAGCATGGTCGTTGTATGGACATTTGCGATTATAGTCATATTTGAGGTAATTGCATATAATGCCGGCTGGTTTTATAACTGGTATCGTACTCAGTCTGCAGACACGCCGGAAATGCGGCTGTTTTTGGTGACTGTAGTTTGTGGTGGACTTATTACTGCAGCAGGATTTGTCGGCCGGGCGTTTGTTGATAAAAATGAAAACGGCGAACCGGACATCTGGGAAGAAGAAAGGAAGGATAAGCATGAATAATAAGACCTATAATAATTTGCAGGCTTTGGCCAGAGCTGCCAGGGGGAAAATCAAAATGATTTATCTGCATTGGACTGCTGGCCAACATATTACAAACCATATAGAACGAGCTGACTATCATATTTGCATTTTGGGAGATGGCCGTATCGAAATTGAGTGTGATGACTTGACGGAACTCAGGACGCATACCTGGCACCGAAATACTGGAGCTATCGGCATTGCATTGTGTTGTGGTCTTGGCGCTACTGCCAATAATGGCTATAACGCTGATTTTGGCTCGTATCCGCCTACTCCGGAACAGATAACCGCAATGGCCGAGGTTATTGCGGTATTAAGCCGGGAGCTGGTGCTACCTATTGATAAAAACTGTATTATGACCCACTGCGAGGCTGCGCTGCTGGATGGTTATGGACCGTACAGCGGAGATCCAGAAACGCGTTGGGACTTATGGTATATCGATGATCCGGGTACAAAAGAAAAAATGCAACCAGGCGGTGATGTTTTGCGAGGTTTGGCCAACTGGTTTAAAACTATGGGAATTCCGATTGAATAAAAAATAAAGGAGTGTATCAAAATGACTAATAAAGAAAAAGTGGAACAGGATATATTGGCATTAAAAGCAGCAATTCGTCAGCTGAAGGCTGACGTTAAATTACTTCGCGACGAAGAACGTGCAGAGCTGAAGGATAAAATAAATGCAGCTTTAGATGAGTATTCCGATGAAATTGAAAAAATTAAAGAATTGGATCGCACGCTGATCCAGAAGCTGGGGAAACATGGCCGGACATTTCTTTATATTTGCATTGGGATTTTGGCCATTGCCGGCGTGGATAAATTGATCGGATATATTAAAGAGCTGTTTTAAAGAACAGATTTTAGAAAATTAGCGCATATGAAAAACATTATGAACCTTTTGGGAAAAAACTGTACATAAGGAGGGAGGAGCACCTTGAATGAACAGGAAAAACAAAGCAATAATGATCGCAATATTGGCATTTTCGTTATTGTATTGGTATTTTTCGGCATTTTTGTCTACTTGTTCGGCCGCGGAAGTTTCGGCGGTGGAAGCGCCGGAAACGATAACGATATCCAGGGCACAGTACAACGAGCTCAAGACGATAATCAGCGAGCAGGGGCAGCGCTTGACGGAGTTCGAGACGAACTTACAGCTGCTGGAGCAGAGCTCGCCGGAGCTGATCGCGACGCTGAACGGGCTGAGGGTATCGCACGACAGAATGCAGAAACGATTAGAAGCTGCCGAGAAATACTCGAACGAAGCAAAGCTGCTCATCAGCGAGCAGAACAGATCCTTGCAGAAATTGAGCGAGCAAATCAAACACCAGCAGAAGGTGCAGCGGCGTCGAGATATTCAAAATAGTGGTTGGGGTACGGCTGTTGGGTTCGTGATCGCCAAAGTTATTGATAAATAAAAAAACGGAGATTGCACTAAACCCAAAATTAGACAATAAGAAATGAACTCGTGTATTGTGAAGTGCTAAGACAGTAAAAAATCAAAAAGCCTGACTATTACTTAGTGTAGTAGTCAGGCTTTTAGTTAATAACCTCTTAAATCGTGAAGAAGGCTACTGAGGATTTCGTTGAGTTCGATGAATTCCATAAGATAATCTTCTGTAATAATAAACTGTTTATTTTCAGGTGCTTTAGTTTTTGTAGCTAGTTTTTGCTTGTTATCGTGTATATCTGTTATCTGGAAGCTGTGTATTATTCGGTTACGCATATCTACAATGTTAATAAACAAATCAGCTATTTTCGAATCTGCAATAATTTCTTTTATAAACGAGTGTAGTTTGCCAGACTCTAAATCAATTAGTTTATACCAGTTGTATTTTTTATCTTCGTCATTTCGCAAGATATTTTCAATGATAAAAGCGTTGTTAGAATTAAAAACGCATAGGGCACTTCCTAGCAAAGCACGATACTCTTTTGTTGGTAGTGCTTGTCTTGAATATTTTTCGTACATACATATTCCTCCAATATTTTATTTGTATAAATAGTGTACCACAAATAAATTTAGTTACACGCACTTTTGATGCTGCACGGGATTTTTATTTTGAGCAGTTGAACGCAGATTTGATTTTGTCAACTTGCGAATAAATTTATCAGGTCGTATAATGATGCTTGGTGAAAAGGGGGGAAGGTATTGTTTGTTGTTATACGTGGGCATATGTTTGAGGGAGAGGACTTGCAGGGAATCGCAGAATGTTTGTTACGCTGGCAGCCGCCTTTAGTGCCATGGTTGATTACGTTTCAAGAAGCAGTAAAAGTCAGGACTGACGAATGTGGAAGCGAGGGCGCTGCTTTTTATAGCATCGTGAAAGCTGATCCGGTAGAGTATCCGATTGATTACCAAAGCAGAGAAAAGCCGTTTAAATAACGGCTTTTTTGTTTGTGGATTTAATCTAAAACGTTAAAGTATTTTTTTGCTAATATTTGTATTTTGTCGGTGTGGGCAAGATCATCGCCGGTATCTTGGTAATCACTAAAAATACCATTGGCAAGCTCATCCACTTCCAGCAGAATCTGTGATAATTGATTTTGTGTTTTGTAATCGGCGTAATCTGCAATGTAGGTTTTGAGATCTCTAATAACGATATCTTTTAAAACCTTATAAAAAACTTGTGTTTCATGTTCAGCGGTCAAATTATACATGGTTGCATCTCTTTTTGATTATCTTTCGTAAACTACGCAGTTATTAAGGACTCTATCAGCGTTATTACATATACAGGCCCAAAAGAATTTTTCTTTATCGGGATAGGTGTTATATTCTTCTGGTTTCAATGCATCAATAATATTGCAGATGTTCAAAATAGCATTTTTTTGTGTCTTGGTTATAATAAATAATCTGCCGCCTACGCCTGGCAATGGATCAGTCTGGGTACGTGGTATATTATCTAAGTTGTCAAGCATTGAAAGTATCTTTTTATCAAAATTAAAGCGGTTATAAAGTTTCATTCTAAAACTTCCTTTCTGGTCTGCCATCATCAGAGCCGGGTGACCGTTCCACGGCTGACGCCCTTTGCAGGGCGTTTCGGCTTAATCATTTTTATTGGGGTTATTTCTTCCGGCTTCGTAGGCTTCAAGCAGCGCGGCTTCAATATTCCAGACTGCCAGCTCCACAAAATCTTCGCTGTCATTGCACCGAGATTTCAAATCGCCACGCTTTTTTATTGAGTCAAAGTGTTTTATTGCAATTGCTAAAATTTTTCTGTCTGCCTTCATTGTTGCGCGCTCCTTTTAAAATGTCCTTATAAATTCAGCTTTGCCATTATAATGGCCGTTAATTTTTTTGATTGCGTTCTGTAATTTTCTTTCGGTAAATTCTGTAATGTCCCACGCTTTAAAGATTATGTCTTGATCTGCCGTTATAAAAATCATATTTGCAACTTTTTCGATTTTGAATTTCATCGGTTATGCGCTCCTTAAATTTAATTCATTGCTTATTTCGTCAATAATACATTTGCCTGATTTTGTCACATGGAAAGAAATTACTAAATTTTCTTTGTACCTGCGGTTAGTCACTTCATAAGCAATAATTGAATTTGTAGCTGTTTCTAATTCCATAAATGAGCCGTCGTCTACCTCTGCAATAATTCGATATTTGGGCATACCGGAAGAACTGCAATTTAAAGCTTTAAGCAATACTATTCTTTTTACGTTGATTGTTTCAGAGTAGGTTTTTGTCATTTGTTGCACGCCCTTTCTATTATCCAGTAGACTCCACAGCTGATAACGGCTGCGATGTAGGTTATTGATGTTAGACTGTCCCAGTCTTGCCGCCCGACTTGGGCGAGGAGATAAAGCGTTAAGACTGTCAATATTGACTTCATGCTGTTCAATGTGGTAGTATTTATTTAGAGAGTGGGAGCGGTTGCACCGCCCCCCGAGGCTCCGTTATCGTCTTGGCTTGCGACGCGTTCGACGATTTCGGGGCTTTTTCCTTTTCTCCCAGGTTTCAATCGCCGCTATGGCGAAGGTGCCAATAATTGCAAGGTTTGCGATTATTTGGGAGATTCTCTCTAGCTTTTCTAAATCCACATTGTTTTCTCACCTCACTTTCTATATATATTATACACTTTAAAGTGTATTTTGTCAATAAAATATTTAAAATAATCGTGTATTATGCAAAATAAAAATTGACTAATTAAACTATAAAGTGTATAATCAAAGGCGACAAAAGGGGGCGAAAAAATGTTAACCACAACAGAAAAAATCAAAGTGTTATTAAAGCGTAATAATATGACGGCCGGCGAGCTGGCGGAGCAAACAGGGCAGACCCGGCAAAACTTATCAAACAAAATGAAACGCAATAATTATAGCGAAGATGAGCTTCGTGCAATAGCAGCGGCTTTGGGTTGCGAATGTAAGATAACATTCGTGCTAAAAGATGGCCAAGAATTATAAACGGTAAAACTTCATATCATTTCAAACTGGCAGGGCTGACCTAATATATAGATTGGCTCTGCCTTGTTTTATATTTGTATGAATAGAAAGTATCGCACACTAAAGCTGACAAGCGCTGTGGCAAGCGTGGTGGGCTACAAGCGGTATGTGTGTTGCGAAGATAGGCTCATTGTTATTATTATGGGGCGGGTCCTTCCTGGGGGTGGGGGGCTCAACGATGGTCGCCAACCCCCCGCGCAGTCTAATGTCAAAATTTTAGAAAATTGGGTAGAAAATAGAATTTGATTTAAAGTTTTTATGTTATAATTACGGCATGGGCCGCAGTAATTTTGTTAATAAACTTGATGGCCTGTATAAAGGAGCCTTTGAAATTTTATTGCCAGCTGCAGGATTAAAAATCAGGGATGAGAGGATCCTGAAATTATGGTATATCAAGGAAGCTTCGATATATGAAATAGCAGCTGATCTGCGTGTGACAAAAGAAAGTGCATATAATTTACTTAGTGCTGCTCGATGCAGGTTAGAAAAAATCCTGACAACCCAACGGCAGCTATTGCCGGTAGAGTGCCAGGATATAATCAGATATTTGCTGGATTAAGTTTCTTCTGCGCCTGTTGCTGTCGAACAGTGAGAGGACGCGGCCTAATAAAAGTAAGCGTAAATTTTTGCGGTATAGTATTGTACGGGCCTTCGGCACCATATTATAAAAAGAAACACTCTAGTTTAAACTAGAGTGTTATTTTTTTGCGTGGATATTTTAATACAAAGCAGAATCAATGTATTTGAAAGATAATTGAATAGCTATCAAGAATAGCTTAGTTTAGAGGCAATGCCAAGGCAAATAAGAAAAGCAATGAAATAGATGATCGCTGCTTTACGTCTTGTTTTGGGTTCAAGTACGCTGAGAGGTAATACCCAATGTGGTTTTATCAGGCCGATACCCAATAAAACTAAAGATAACACTGTGAATGCGAAAAAGATTGTATCCATGTCATCAGCTCCTTCTTGAAAATAAATGCTGCTGTGGAAAATCTATCGTTATAATAACAAAGATGAAAAAGGCTTCATCGTATAATAAAGAAGCAGAGCGAGTAGTGGCAGCGTCTTCTACTATTAGAATATCACGTTCATCTTTGACAGACAAGGGGGATATAATATAAGCTGCTATATTTTTATAAAAAGAATAACTATAAATTTTATAAATGTTAAAAAACGTATCTGCTTATTGATTTTGTTTATAAAAGTTCTTATAAAGAAGCTGTTTTGGCTGTAAAAAGAAATTGTTCAAAAGGATAATTTTTGATATAAAAATTTTAAAAATTTAATTTAATAAAAGCGATTATTTATAGAATAAGTGGTATATTAAAAATAGCTAAAAAGCCTATATTAATGGTATTTTAGCGTTTGTTGAAAGGGGTATAAAAATGAAAGAGAAAGACTTGCTTGACTTAGGATATAAAAAATATGAAGGCGAAACTTATGACGTTTATTTTAATAAAGAAGTTTGTAAGCATTCCGGTAATTGTGTGAAAGCAAACCATACGGTATTTCAATTAAAGCGGAAACCGTGGGTTCTACCGGTTGCTACCGAGCAGGAGTCAGTTATAACTGCGATTAAAGGCTGTCCTTCGGGAGCTTTGAAATATAAGCTGAAAAATTCTGATGAGATCGAGCCGTGAATATTAGGAGGAAGAACAATGTTTGACTATAGACTGGAAGAAGATGCCAGCAGGTTTGCGGTATTTTATGAAAATGAAGAAATTGGCGAGATTTCCTTCGTAAAAACAGGAGAGCATCTTTTGATTATTGATCATACCTATGTAGATGCTAAATGGAAGGGACATGCAATTGGTAATGCTCTGGTGCAGAAGGTTGTAGATTTTGCTGTCGCTAACAACCGGAAAATCATTCCGCTGTGCCCTTTCGCCAAAAAAGTATTTGACAGAACGCCAGAATATGAAGCAGTGTATTCTAAATAAAAAATTGTTATATCCTATAAAAAAAGCATCAGCAGCTTGATCATCATCTGCCGATGCTTTTTTGTTTAGTGATCGTGAGACTGGTATTTGATTATGTGCCAATTTTATGTGCTATAATCAGAATAAGTTCTAAGAGGTGTTCCGTAAATAATTACAAGGGAGGATTGGAGATGGTCAATAAGACTTTGGAAAAAATGGAAAGGTCTGAACTGATACAGCTGATCGAAATCTATTCTAAAAACTGGCTGGCTATGGATGGCGTTTGGTTTCAGTCGGTAGAACGTAAATTTGGTATGGCAGAGGCCATGGAGCATGACTGTAATATTTGGGAGGCTTTTACAAAAATTGAGGCACAAAAAATCAAAGAGTTTTTAAAGTTGTCATCCAGACCTGGCATAGATGGGCTGAAAAGAGCTTTACAGCTGAGATTATATGCCAATATCAATGAAGATGAGATAATTGTCGATGGGAATACTTTGATTTACAGAACGTTAGACTGCAGAGTGCAGAATGCGAGAAAGCGTAAGGGGATGGAATTTCATCCCTGCAAGGCAGTCGGTGTTATTGAATATACTGGTTTTGCCAAGACCATTGATGACCGGTTTGAGTGCGAAGCGCTTAGCTGTTATCCGGAAATAACTGATGAGACCTGTAATTGTTCGTGGAAATTTATTTTAAAAGATAACTGATGATTTTATATGAAGTTTAAACAGTGGTTTTGTAAATAAACTGCTTCTCTGAGATAGTTTATTGCTCTATCCTTTTAATTTTCTGTTTAGTATAATTAAAGAGGATAAAAGAAATGAAAGAGGGTAGAGAAAATGGATCTGTCCGTTTTACACAAACTTACATATGGTATGTACGCTGTTGGAACTCTTGATGGGATAAGACCTGCCGGCTGTATAGTAAATACGGTGATTCAGGTTACAAGCGATAATCCTGTTATTGCTGTGAGTATGAACAAAAATAATTTTACTTATGAGGCCATAAAAAAGAGCGGGCGTTTCAGTATTTCGATTTTATCTGAAGCGGTTGAACGTAATGTTATTGCAGAGCTTGGATTTGCCTGTGGGCGCAAAATGGATAAATTCTGCGGTAAAAATTTTGCCTGCGGTGTGTTGGATGGTTTACCGATAGTGAAAGAGCACGCCTGCGGCTATATGGTTTGTGATGTTATTGCCATGCATGATGCCGAGACTCACTGCGTGATTATGGCGCGTTTAACTAAGACTTTGGGTGGAACTGATGAACCGCCTATGACTTATGAATATTATCATAATGTTATCAAGGGAAAAGCTCCAAAAAATGCTCCGACTTATCAGGCTGAAGTGCCGAAATCAGAAAAGCAGGCTCAGTTGCGTTATATTTGTGAGGTATGTGGTTATATCTATGAAGGTGACATTACCAAAGAAGCGGATGATTATGTCTGTCCTGTCTGTAAGCAGCCGAAAAGCCGTTTTAAAAGGATGTAAGGTCTAAATAAAAAAGCTACGCCTTAAAAGGCGTAGCTTTTTTATAATATTTACAGGCGAAAATCACGTTCGCCGTTTTCGATATCTATCAGATGCTGTATAACCAGTTCACGTACTTTGGGATTGGGAATATTGGCCAGTTCATTTTGAATGAGCTTTTCACCAAGCTCTTTAGTATATGGCTTAGCATAGTCGGTCAAATATTCTTTGAGTGTCATCAGTGCGTTTGGATGACAGCAGTTTTGGATCTGACCGCTTTTGCATAAACTCATAAAACGGTCGCCGGTACGACCCTGACGATAGCAGGCTGTACAGAAACTGGGCAGATAACCGATTTCCATCAGCCAGGCTACTACTTCATCAAGGCTGCGGGTATCGCTGACATCGAATTGTGCTGAGTTTTCAGCTTCCGGTTCAGGTGCGGCATAACCGCCGACACTGGTGCGCGAACCGCCGCTGATTTGTGAGATTCCCAGATGCAGCACACGTTCGCGTGATTTTTGACTTTCGCGGGTAGAAACGATCATACCTGTATAGGGAACAGAAATGCGGATGCAGGCTACAAGCTTGGAAAAGATATCATCGTTGATGCTGTTATTAAAGGCGTTGGGATCGATATCATCAGCAGGGCAGATACGCGGCACGCTGATAGTGTGCGGGCCAACTCCGTGCACTGCTTCCAGATGTTCGGCATGCATTAAAAGACCGGTAAATTCATAACGATAAAGTTCAAGTCCAAAGAGCACGCCAAGTCCCACATCATCGATGCCGCCCTGCATAGCTCTGTCCATGGCTTCCGTATGGTAGGCATAGTTGCTTTTAGGTCCCGTAGGATGTAATCGTTCATAGCTTTCTTTGTGGTAGGTTTCCTGAAAAAGTATATATGTGCCAATACCGGCTTCGTGCAGTTTACGATAATTTTCGACACTGGTTGCGGCAATATTGACATTAACGCGGCGAATGGCGCCGTTTTTGTGTTTGATGCTGTAAATAGTTTTGATGCTTTCCAGAATATAATCCAGTGGATTATTTACCGGGTCTTCACCTGCTTCCAAAGCCAGGCGCTTATGTCCCATATCCTGAAGTGCGATAACTTCGCTGCGGATTTCATCCTGAGTGAGTTTTTTTCGGGTGATGTTTTTGTTTACACTGTGATAAGGGCAATAAACGCAGCCGTTGATACAGTAGTTTGAAAGATATAACGGCGCAAACATAACGATGCGGTTGCCGTAAAAATCTTTTTTGATCTGTTCGGCCAAAGCAAAAATTTCCTGATTTTTTTCATCAAGCTCACAGTCTAAAAGCACGGCAGCTTCGCGGTGTGAAAGTCCCTTGCGTTCCTTTGCTTTAGCAATAATACTGTCGATAAGCGACGCATTATTTTTGTTTGCTGAGGCATAGGCAAGGGTTTCCAGGATTTCATCATGAGCAATGAACTCACTGGCTTGCATTGATTTGACATTATACATTTGTCTACCTTCTTTCTTTCGGGGCAGGAATCCTTTCCCGTCAGTGATTTCCCTTATATATAAATATTTAAAAGGGCTGTTCTTGCGGAGCTTTTGCGTATAAAGCCTTGACGCTTACTCCTTTGAGCATACCTATTTTGCCGGAAAGCGTACTGATAACGTCGGTCGGGGCATCAAGAACGATACTGATAATATTAATGCCTTTTTGTTTATATGGCAGTCCCATACGGCCAATAATATATTCGTTATGGGCATGCAGTAAAATATTAAGCTGTTCTACTGCGGCAGTATTTTCAACGATGATTCCCAGCAAGACGACACGTTTCTGCATACAAGCACCTGCTTTCAAAACAAAATAACTGATTTATTAGTATTATATCATAAAATATCTTTAATTATTATTAACGAACAAGAGGTTATAACTAAAAGATAAAAAATAATCGCGAAAATTAACACAAACAGAATAAAAGTGCTATAATATATGAAGTAAGATTAAAGCAATGGTATCAAAAGTTACAAAAAATATTGTTCTAATTATTTTATTACATGGCGTTGATTTTTGAAAGCCGGTGAAGATTTTTATGTCAGGCAATAGCTGCAGGTAAGTAAAGTGCCGTTGCCGCCAATAATACAAGGATAGGGGATGACTATCGGTATAGGAGTTTTGTTATTTACATCGTCAATCTGACCGGCATAATTAGATTTGTTGAATTGTTGTAAATCGTGCTCAAGCTGTTTAGACATATGTTTTCTATAAAATTTCATTAAGTGTTTTTATAATGTTATTTTAGCAAATAAAAAAGGTGACCGTCAATGAGAGCCGAACCCTCTCGTTGACGGTCAAATGATTGGAAAAAGATTAAAGGAAGACTAATGTCCCAAGCAAATGTCTCGTTTGCTTTGACTGAATTATAACAATAAAAAAAGATGAATGTTGTTGCTGAGGCAACACGAATAAATTTAGAAAATAATATCATAATAAAGTAATTAAAGTAAGTTTGAATAAACAGGAAACACAAATTATAATAAAAACAAATCAAGGGCATATTAAATAGGAAGAAACTTATTTGTTTTATTTAGATGATTGAGAGTAAGAGAGAAGGAGGACAGTTATGAAAGCGGCAATGCAGAATCTTTTGAGTTTACCCTTGTTCAAAGGGTTAGCCAGCGATGAATTAGACACTATTCTTGGTAAAGTAAATGCCCTTGTTAAGCATTTCGAAAAATCGGACTATATTTATTTGGCCGGTGATGCGGTTGAGAGTATTGGCATTGTTGTAGCGGGTACTGTACAAATGATCAAGGAAGATATTATGGGAGATAAGTCCATTATCACAACAATGGGGTCGGGTTCCATTTTTGCCGAAAACTTCCTTGGGCATGACAAGCAGGACGAGAAAACTAATGTGAGCTACTTTGCTGCCAGTGACAGCGAGGTGCTTATGGTTCCCTTTGGGAAGGTTCTGACCGACCTGAGTAATAATGATCCCTGCCGTAACAAATTGCTGACAAATATGATTTCAATAATGGCCAGCAACAATGCACAGTTGATTGAAAAAACGGAAATCTTGTGTAAAAAGACTCTGCGCGGTAAGATTATGACTTATTTGGAACAGGAAGCTAAACGTCACGGTTCTACTGAATTTGAAATACCTTTTAACAGAACGGATATGGCCAATTATTTGGATGCTGACCGCAGTGCTTTGACTCGTGAACTGGCTAGAATGAAAGATTGCGGATTGATTGATTTTGATAAAAGAAATTTTAAAATTTTAAAGTTTGAATAGCTTTAATGCACTTATATTATAACAAAATATTATTATTTTATTGTTGAACTGCTAAAAAGCCGAAACCTTGCATGGTTTCGGCTTTTGCACCGTTTATTACAAATTTTAAAAATATAGTGTTGCCTGGGCAACATCATTTTGCATTTACCATTGCTATAATGTAAATTAATAAAGGGATTGCTAAACTTGTAGTTCCTTTGCGATCTTTATATGTTGTCCGACAATTCGAACAGCATATAGAAAATTTAAAAAGGAGGAATTTATTATGTCCCAAGCAGTAAAATGTTTGATCCTGTTGGCTGTGGTTGCATTGCTTTTTGTTACTGAACTTATCCCTCTCGCAATCACTGCTACTGCCGGCGCAATCGCGTGCGGCCTGTTAGGCTTCATCCCTGCTAAACAAGTCTTTTCCGGTTTGTCTAACTCTACGGTAGTTTTGTTTGCAGGTATGTTCATCGTTGGCGCAGCAATGTTCTATACCGGTTTGGCCCAAAAAATCGGTAATACTGTAGTTCATTTCTGTGGTACTGGCGAAAACAGCCTGATGTTTGGTTTAATGCTCGTAGGTACTTTGTTGTCTTCGGTACTTTCTAACACTGGTACTGCAGCTTGTCTGCTTCCGGTTGCTTTGGGTATCTGTGCTGCTGCAAAGATTCCTGCTTCCCGTCAATTGATGCCTTTGGCATTCGCCTGCGGTTGGGGTGGTATCATTACGATGGTAGGCACACCGCCTAACATTATTGCTACCGGTGCTTTGACCTCTGCTGGATTGGAAGGCTTTGGTTTCTTTGAATTTGCATGGATCGGTATTCCTGTATCTATCGCAGGTATGCTCTACATGATGTTCATTGGTAAACATTTACTTCCGAAAGTTGAATTAGATGCTGATCAGGAAATCGAACAAGAAGTTGAAGCTACTTCTACTTCTTCTTCCAAACAAATCATTTCCGGCGTTATTCTGCTCGTAGTTGTTTTGGTAATGGCTTTGGATATCAAAGGTGTTTCTCTGGAAATGGCAGCTATCATCGGCGCATTGGTTTGCGTACTGACTGGTTGCTTGACTGAAAAACAAGCTTACGCTTCTATCGACTGGGTAACCATCTTCCTGTTCGCAGGTATGATGCCTGTATCCACTGCAATGGATAAAACCGGCGCTGGTAAATTGATCGCTGAATGGACCGTAGGTCTGATGGGCGGTTCTCCGTCTCCGTTGATCGTTACCGCAGTTCTGTTTATCCTGTCTTGCGGCTTGACCCAATTTATGTCCAACACTGCATCCGCAGCTCTGCTGTGCCCGATTGGTGTTGCGATTGCTAAACAGCTTGGCGCCGATCCGAAAGCAGTTATCATGGCTATCGCAGTTGCAGCATCCTGTGCATTCGCAACTCCGGTAGGTACTCCTCCGAATACTTTGGTTCTTGGCCCTGGCGGTTATAAATTCATGGACTATGTTAAAGCAGGTACCGGCCTTGTTGTCGTCTGCTTTGTAGTATCCTTGGTTGTAATTCCTGTTATTTGGCCGTTCTTCCCTGGCAAATAAGCTAAGAACTCTCAACATAGGATCCCTATCTGAAAAACCTGTCGATTTTATCGGCAGGTTTTTTGTTTTTGACTCAAATGTAATTTTTCTTGTTATAATATAAATACAGATCGTTAGTAATGGAGTTGTAGAAATGAGAATAAAACCGGAAGAAACAATTCAAATCCAGGGGCCTTATGGCGAAATAAATGGTATGCTAACCCCCTGTATCGAAGAAAATACTGCCGCGCCGATGCTGGTTTTGGCACATGGGTTCCGAGGTTCAATGGATGGCGGCGGCAGAGCGGCTGTTTTAGCTGAAATGGCTTCCGAATGCTGCAATGTCATACGTTTTAATTTTAACGGCAGTCAAATCCTTTCAAAGCAGGTTGAAGAATTGGAAGCGGTGCTTGCTTATGTACGACTTAAATTTTCAGCCGGCAAAATATTTTTACTGGGGCGAAGTCTTGGCGGAGCAGCGGCATTAGTTGCCGCTTCACGATCTGCTGATATTACAGGGCTGGTATTGTGGGCTGCGCCGAACGATTTACAGGCGACCTTCAGAAATGCCTTGGGTGCTGAAGCCTATAATGCGTTATCTGCAGGCCAGACTCTGTATTTAAATGATGAACGAGGTGAATTGACCTTAACACCTGATTTTATTACAGATTTTGCCAAATATGATCTGCAGGGGATTTTACGTAACTGGCGTAAGCGTCCTCTGCTGATCCTTCATGGAGAAAAAGATGAAACAGTAGCTGTTGATCAGGCACGTTTGACATTTGCTTTAGCTGGAGTCCCCAAAAAGCTGGTTATCATTAACGGCGGTGACCACAGTTTTACTAATCATGGAAATAAGGCTGCGGCAGAGGTAGTTAGCTGGCTGAAAGACAGGCTGTGATGATTAATTATTGTCATAGTATATAAAACATTGTAAGGTATTTTCGAGCCTAGTGAGAATACGTACCCTTGTGGTATAATGTTAGTAGTTATAAAACAGGAGGATATGATTTTGAAAAAATTATTAATATTATGTTTATTGATTTTCAGCAGTTTCAGCGTAGTAGCCTGCGGCAGTGAAACTAAGAGCGAGCCGGCTGCGGTGCCGATGAAGCCGGCAACGGCTGTTTTTGAAACGTCAATGGGTGATTTTGAAGTGAAATTGGCAACGGATCTGGCTCCTAAAACTTGTGAGAATTTTATCAACCTGGCTCAAAAAGGGTTTTATAATGGCGTTACCTTTCATCGTGTTATTGATAATTTCATGATCCAGGGCGGTGATCCTACTGGTACGGGTACAGGCGGACCTGGGTATACCATTAAAGATGAGTTCAGCAGTAAACTGACACACGAAGGTGCGGGTGTTTTGTCGATGGCCAACGCCGGTCCGAATACAGGCGGCAGCCAGTTCTTTATTACTTTGCGTGCCTGCCCGTGGCTTGATGGCAAGCATGCTGTTTTTGGTAAAGTTACCAAAGGTATGGACGTGGTTTATAAAATCGGAAAAGTAAAGACTGATGGCAATGATAAACCGTTGGAGCCGGTAACTATTAAGAATATTGTTATAAAAGAGGGGTAATGAGAGAAAGGAGCACGAATTTGTCCTTTTTACAGAGCGAACGTATCATTGAAGTACAGGATCAACAGGAAATGGTTGGTATTTTAGGGCGAAATGACGAGCTGCTGCGGGTAATCAAGGAACATTATGAGAGTGTTATTGTTGCGCGTGGCAATGTGATCGTTTTCAGCGGTGAAGACAATGAAGTGGGGCAGATTGAAACCCTGTTCAAAGAGCTGCTTTTTTTGTATCGTCAGGGTATGCCCCTGACTACACATGATGTCAGATACAGTATTGGGATGATTGCAGAGGGCCGGCTGGAAAGTCTGCACCGTATGTATGCCGATACGATAATCGTTACCAACCGTGGGCGTCAGGTAAAAGCGAAAACGCTGGGACAATGGGATTATGTAGAAACCATTAAACGCAGTAATGTCACTATTGGGATAGGTCCTGCAGGTACAGGCAAAACTTATCTGGCTGTCGCTTTAGCTGTGAAAGCTTTAAAGAATAAAGAGGTTGAAAGGATCGTCCTGACTCGTCCTGCTGTAGAAGCCGGTGAAAAACTTGGCTTTTTGCCAGGCGATATGCAGGATAAAGTCGATCCTTATCTGAGACCGTTGTATGACGCGTTATATGACATGCTGGGCAGCGAGACTTTTCAGAAATACGTTGCCAGAGGGACGATAGAAGTTGCTCCTTTAGCTTATATGCGCGGACGTACTTTGAATGATTCGTTTATTATTCTGGACGAAGCGCAGAATACAACACCGGAGCAAATGAAGATGTTTTTGACCCGTTTTGGTTTTGGGTCGAAAATGGTCATTACCGGTGATATTACACAGATTGATTTACCAAACGGTAAAAACAGCGGGTTGAAACAGGCGGCCTATGTTCTGCAGAAAACTCCGGGGGTAGGTATTATTCGTTTTGGAGAAGCTGACGTCGTTCGTCACGAGATCGTGGCCGCTATTATCAGGGCATATGAGAATTATGACAGCAGACGCCAGAAACAGCGGGAGGTAGACAATGATAATAACGCTGGAAAATGACCAGGATAAATTACAGATCAGTGAAGAGCTGGAGCAGCTGCTGACTGCTGGATTGAATGTAGTAGCCCGGCTGCACAGTCTGTCTGAGAGGACAGAAGTTGATATTACTATTGTTGACGATGAAGAAATACATATGCTGAATCGCGATTATCGTAATGTCGACAGGCCTACAGACGTACTTTCTTTTGCACTTGATGAAGAAAGTGAAGAGGAACCGGAGCTTTTAGGTGAGCCTGAAGAACATCTTTTGGGAGATATCATTATCAGCGCCGAAACTGCTTCCAGACAGGCGGAAGAATTTGGACATGGATTGGAACGTGAAATCGTTTATTTAGCGGTACACGGCCTGCTGCACCTTCTGGGGTATGATCATATGAAAGATGAGGATAAAGCAGTTATGCGGGCCAAAGAAGAAGAAGCTTTACGGGAAATCAGACTTTCGGAAGAATTTCTGGTTCATTAAAAGGAGCAGCTATGGAGACGAAGTTATTAGCGGCAGCGCAGGCGGCACGTGATAATGCTTACGCGCCTTATTCTAAATTCAAAGTTGGGGCGGCGGTCGAAACTGCTGACGGAGAAATTTTTACCGGCTGCAATATAGAAAATGCTTCGTATGGTTTGACTTGCTGTGCAGAACGCAATGCTGTTTTTGCAGCTGTCTGCAGCGGCGTACGCAGATTTAAAACTTTGTGCGTAGTTGCCGATACAGATGAGCCGGTGGCACCCTGTGGCGCTTGCCGTCAGGTGCTGGCAGAGTTTCCTTTTGAAAAAATAATCCTGGCAAATTGCAAGGGACAGACAAAAACAATGTCTGTGGCAGAACTGCTGCCATATGGTTTTGGCTCTGAGTCCCTGAATGTAAAAAATAAATGTAAGTGAAAGCAAAGGAGCGATTAGTATAAATAAGCAGGATGGCAAGCATTATTCTGGTTTTGCGGCTATTGTAGGCCGGCCTAATGTAGGCAAATCAACGTTGACGAATGGATTGATCGGGGAGAAAATTGCAATTATGAGTGATCGTCCCCAGACAACGCGTAATAAGATCATGTGTATTATGAATACTGACAATGCTCAGATCATGTTCTTGGATACTCCCGGTATCCACAAGCCGCAGCATAAGCTGGGGCAATATATGGTAAGGGCTGCAGAAAGCACGCTGCACGAGGTAGATGTGGTTTTGTTTGTTGTTGATGTTTCGGAAAAGCGCGGTGCCGGAGAAGATTATATTCTGGAGCAGCTGCGCAAGGTCAAAACTCCGGTGATTCTTGTTGCCAATAAAATCGATAAACTGGCGGACAAAGGTAAGCTTTTCGGCATTATTGAAAGCTATACTAAAGATTTTACCTTTGCGGCAGTAGTGCCTGTTTCTGCTTTGCAGGATACTGAATTCCCGGGTTTGGTAAATGAGATCACCAAGTATTTGCCGGAAGGTCCGGCATATTTCCCGGACGATATGATAACCGACCAGCCGGAACGGATAATTGCTGCGGAAATGATTCGTGAAAAGGTACTGCGGTCAACTCGTGATGAGGTGCCGCATTCTATTGCTGTGGAGATTGATGAATTCAAGGTACGTGATAATGATGACATTTATATTCGTGCCAATATTTTTGTGGAACGTGAATCCCAAAAAGGTATCGTGATTGGGGCTAAGGGCAGCTTGCTGAAAAAAATCGGCGAACAGGCCCGGAAGGATATTGAATCACTGCTCGGCAATAAGGTTTTTCTTGATTTGTGGGTTAAAGTAAAACCTGATTGGCGCAATAAGGATAAGGCTTTGAAGCAATTCGGCTATGAAGGCTGATTTATTGACTGAAAATACAGTAGTATGGTATGCTTATGCTAATAACAATTTATGAAGTTTATATAAGTAAGGAGAGATGACCTATCGACGGCGACCCCGCTATGACATGCTTATTTGAGCTGTCTATTGCATTATTGATCACTTTATTGAACGGCTTTTTTGTTATGGCTGAATATTCTTTAGTTAGAATCAGAAAAAGCAGGCTGGATGAATTGATCCGGCAGGGAAAAAGCAGAGCTAACACAGTTTTAAAAATGAGCGAAAAGCTTGATACCTACCTGAGCGCGACTCAGCTTGGTATTACTGCTTCGTCTTTGCTTTTGGGCTGGTTTGGCGGCCCGCTTCTCGCTGAAATGTTCCGCGGTATGTTTGGTATAAGTGCCGGCACCTGGTATGACCATTCGCTGGTTTTTACCTGTGCGTTTCTTATCATTGTTTTTCTGCATGTTGTTTTCGGCGAACTGGTGCCCCGCACTATCGCTTTAGGCAAGGTCGAGCAGGTAGCGATGGCGGTCGCTTATCCGTTGGTCTTTTTTCATTACCTTTTATATCCGCTGGTTGTGCTTTTTAATCGCATCTCCCATGCTGTATTGTGCCTTTTAGGCGTTGATCCTGTTCCTGATGAAGATATCTCGCGCAGTGAAGATGAGCTGCGGATGATCGTCAGTGCCAGCGAACGCGGCGGTAAGCTGGATCATATGGAAAGCCGTCTGATTGATAATGTTTTTGATTTCGCCGACCGCGTGGCTCGTGAAGTCATGGTGCCGCGTCAGGATATGATTTGTTTGTATACCGATGATACGCTGCAGGAAAATCTGCAGGCTGTGCGTGAAAGCCGGCATACACGTTATCCTTTATGTATGGAAGATAAAGATCATGTTTTGGGCGTTATCCATGTGCGTGATTTGATGGATCTGGACGATGACGACGATCCGGCTTTTGATCTGCGGACACGAATGCGCAATATTGTCGTTGTTCCCGAAGGAATGTCGACGGCTAAAGTGCTGCAGATGATGCAGCATAAGCGTATCCAGATTGCTGTAGTTGCTGATGAATATGGCGGTACGGCCGGTCTGGTTACAATGGAAGATCTCCTGGAGGAAATTGTCGGTGATATTCAGGATGAGCATGATGGCGAAGAAGCAGAAGATATTTTGCGCTTAGGTGATGACAGCTACGAGTTCGACGGCCTTGTTTTACTGGACGAGATTTCTGAACTTTTAAATATTGAATTTGATGAACCGGAGGAGGATACCATTGGCGGTTTTGTCTTCGGACTTTTAGGGCGTAAGCCTGAAGAAGGTGACAGAGTCGTTACTGGTGGCTGGCGTTTTGAGGTTACTGAAGCAGAAGGCTTTAGAGTAACAAGGGTCAAAGCTACCAGGTTACAGGAAGATGGTACTGCGGTACAAGCTGATGAGTAATACTGCATATCAGGATGAAGTAATTATTTTAAAAGTAAAGGATTGGCAGACTGCGGATAAATACGCAGTCTGTTTTTCGCGTGCCCATGGCAAAATACCTTTTTTAGCGTACGGTGCCCGTTATGCGAGGACTACTGGTGGACGGCTGATACAGCCTTTTGCGATGCTGGATATGCAGCTATATTCTGGTAAACGTCTGGACAGTATGAAAAGCTGTGAACTGATTGCTTTGCCGCAGCAAATGGACATCAAACAGATGGCTTATGCTTCAGTGATTGCTGAAGTGACAGAAGCGCTGACGGAGGTACATGAGCCGCAGGAAGATATTTATGAGCTGCTTGTAGGAGCAATACAAATACTTTCCAGGAACAACCCGCGTCTGGTCGCGTTGTCGGCTATTTGCAAGCTGCTTGTTTTAACAGGATTTGCTCCTGTTTATGACGCCTGTGTCAATTGTTCTGAAGCTGTTGAAAGCGATGCTTTTTTTAGTGTCGTTCAGGGCGGCCTTATTTGCGAAGCCTGTCACGGAGGGGAAGAGTTGCCCTTTAGCAGCGGCGCTCAGAAGCTGCTGCAGGAGCTGATTGCGCTGGATTTCAATGAGCCAAAGCCTTTTACTGTGCGCGGCGGCGATTTGATGCAGCTGGAACAGATACTTTATCGGTTTATTGTTTACCAGATCGACAAGCCTTTGAAAAGTTTAAGCTTTTTGGCGCAGTTAGGACTGTAAAAGCATTGACAAAGGACGTCTGATTTGATATATTTTCTTTTAAGCGATGAAAGGGATAAGTAGTTTTCTGTTTTAGCGAGCCGGGATGGTGTAAGCCGGCAGATGAGAAAACAAAGGCACCCGGGAGCTGCAATTTTATAAACATCGAGGCGGACCGTATGAGCGGTCAAGCAGGGTGGAACCGCGGAGTGATTTATGTCTCCGTCCCTGTAACTTAATTGTTACAGGGACGGAGACTTTTGTTTTTGTCGTTGTAACAAATAAAATAGGAGGCAGAACATGAATTTTCAAACAATTATTTTGAAGCTCCAGAAATTCTGGGCAGACCAAAACTGCATCATGGGCCAGCCCTATGACGTCGAAAAAGGTGCGGGAACTATGAATCCGTCAACTTTTCTGCGCGTTTTAGGACCGGAACCCTGGCGTGTGGCTTATGTAGAGCCATCTCGACGCCCGGCTGACGGGCGTTATGGCGATAACCCCAATCGGTTGTTCCAGCATCATCAATATCAGGTAATTATTAAACCGTCTCCGGATAATATCCAGGAGCTTTATCTCCAGAGCCTGGCCGAACTGGGTATCCGTCAGGAAGAACATGATATCCGTTTTGTTGAGGATAACTGGGAATCACCGACTTTAGGTGCTTGGGGACTTGGCTGGGAGGTTTGGCTGGATGGTATGGAAATTACCCAATTCACCTATTTTCAGCAGGTCGGCAGTATCGACGTGAAACCTGTTACTGTTGAAATCACGTATGGTTTAGAGCGTCTTGCTATGTATATCCAGGGTGTGGAAAATGTTTTTGATATTGAATGGGTGGATGGCGTTACTTATGGTGACGTTTTCCATACTAACGAAGTAGAACAGTCTTTTTACAATTTTCAAGTAGCTGATACAGCACTGTTGTTTGATCTGTTTGATAAATATGAAGCTGAGGCAAAACGCGTTATTGAGGCCGGTTATATCCGTCCTGCTTATGATTATGTATTGAAATGTTCTCATACTTTTAACCTTTTGGATTCCCGCGGCGCCATCAGCGTCAGCGAAAGAACGGCTTTCATTGGCCGTGTACGCGCTATGGCACGTTTGTGCGCAGCTGCCTATGTTGAACAAAGGGAAAAACTTGGCTTCCCGTTATTGAAAGGGGAGAATAAATAATGGAAAAATTATTATTTGAAATCGGTACTGAAGAGATCCCCGCAAAATTTATGCCGGGTATTCTTAAACAATTACAAGAGCTTGCTGCAGGCAAAATGCAGGAGCTGCGTATTCCGTTTGAAAATATCAAGGTTTATGGAACGCCGCGCCGGATGACCTTTATTGCTGAAGGTGTAGCAGAAGCTCAGGCAGACAGTACGATTGAGGCTAAAGGGCCGTCTGCAAAAATTGCTTTCGTAAGCGGAGCTCCTTCCAAAGCAGCAATCGGCTTTGCCCGCGGGCAGGGGATAGACGTTAAAGACCTGGAAGTGCGCGGAGAATACGTTTATGCAGTAAAACATTTGGCAGGTCAGCCTGTTGTCGATTTACTGCCTGGTTTGCTGCTTGATATTCTGGAGTCTTTATCTTTCCCGAAAAATATGCGCTGGGCTGATTATGATTTTCGGTTCGTGCGTCCTATCCGCTGGCTGGTAGCACTGTTTGGTGAAAAAGTAATACCAGTAGAAATTACCGGCATAAAATCGGGCAGGTATTCGATGGGACATCGTTTTATGCAGCAATCTATGAAAGAGGCTGTGGAAACTAAAGGCCTGCTGAGTGCGGCTATCAATAAGGTTGGCAATGTAGTGCATTCTGCTGTTATGGGAATGCAGGGAGCTGTTGAGATCCCCAACGCTGATGCATATGTGCAGGCACTGGCTGATAACTTTGTGATGGTCGATCAGGATGCCCGACGTGAAGTGATTCGTCAGCAGGTGACAGAACTGGCGGCTGCCGAAGGCGGAATCGCTGAAATTGACGAAGACTTACTGGAAGAAGTCAATTATCTTGTTGAATATCCTACTGCATTATGTGGGAAATTTGAAGAAAAATTCCTGTCGTTACCGAAGGAAGCCATTATCACCCCAATGCGTGAACATCAGCGTTATTTTCCGGTAGTGGATGAAGAAGGCAGGCTGCTCAATAAATTTATTACAGTCCGCAATGGCGGTAAAGAGTTTTTGGATGTTGTCGCACACGGTAATGAACGTGTTTTACGCGCTCGTCTCAGTGATGCTGAATTCTTCTTCAATGAAGACCGCAAACTAAAATTGGAAGACCGTCTGGAAAAACTGAAAACAGTTTCATTCCAGGAAGGTCTGGGCAATATGTATGATAAGAGTGAGCGGTTGACTAAACTGGCTGAAATGGTTAAGTTTGCCATCAATGTTAAAGTTGACGATACTAACCTCAAACGTACAGCTTTGCTGTCTAAAACAGATCTTGTTGCCGGGATGGTAGTTGAATTTACCGAGCTGCAGGGAGTTATGGGGCGTGAATATGCCAAATTAGACGGCGAACCTGCTGAAGTTGCAGAAGGTATTTATGAACACTATCTGCCGCGTTTTGCTGGTGACGAGCTGCCGAAGGGTACTATTGGACGTATTGTCGGCATCAGTGATAAAATGGATAACATAGTTGCTACTTTCAGCCGCGGACTTGCGCCGACCGGTTCGCAGGATCCTTATGCATTGCGTCGTCAGGCTTTGGGTATCATCAATATTCTTATCAGCAGTAACTATCATATGCCACTGATCAAAATTCTGGCAGGTGCGTTGTATCTGCTCAACATCAAACCAGAAGATACCGGTAAATTGATACCGCAGATTTTAGAATTCTTTAAATTACGTTTGAAGAATATGATGATCGAACAGGGAATTCGTTATGACGTTGTCGATGCTGTTTTTGCCGATGAACGCAACGATGATTTAGTAGATATTTACGCACGTTGCAAGGCTTTGAATGCGTATGTAGTTCTGCCGGAAGCAGAAGCTGTTATTCAGGCTTCTATCCGTGTCTGCAATCTTTGCAAAAAAATTGAGACTGAAGTTGCCATCAGCAGTGCGCTTTTTGCCGACCCGGCAGAGCAGGAACTGCATGATGTTCTGATTCGTCTTAATAAAGAGCTGATCCCAGACATCGTGACTTATAATTATGCCGGTGCATTAAAACTTGCTGAACAGGTAGTTGAGCCTGTAAATAAATTCTTTGACAGCGTTATGGTCATGGATGAAAATGTTGATATTAAAAATAATCGTCTGGCACTTCTCGAGCAGGCGAAAGAGGTTACAAATGCTGTCGGCGATTTGAGCTGCATCGTTCTTTAATCGCATATTTTACGGCAGCTGTTTTGTCAGGCCCTTGGTTACAAACACCAGAGTACATTTAGTACGCGGCGTGTCTGTCATCAAGGGCTTTCCTTGTATTTGCAGTGAGATTCGTGGGCATGACTGTATTGTTAAAAAATACGCTTAGAAGTACATTGTGCAATCGTTAGAACTGATCGTTACATACATGGAGCAGTCTATGAGATGGATTTTAGTTATAATCTGTCGATTTTACTTTTTTATGTACGTTATTTAGTGTATACTAATATATATACTCTGTTTTTCAGTGATGGAAATATTATTAAAATAGCAGAGGAGGGAAGTACTGCAAATAAGCCGATTTTGTAAAATTTAACACAAAAAGTTAAAAAGTGATAAAAAAATCCTTGAATGTGGTGTACGAATGTGATATAGTATACACTATATTAAGGGCTCGGCCCAAAAAGTATAATATAAAGGAGTGCTACAATCATGAAAAAAGAAGAACAGTTTCTTCTCTGGTTTGAGCAATTAGAAAGAAAAGACGTTGATATCGTTGGCGGCAAATCCTCTTCCCTCGGTGAAATGACTGCTAAGACAGATGTTCCCGTTCCTTATGGTTTTGCTACTACGGCTTACGCTTATAGATACTTCATTAAAGAAAGCGGTCTTGAAGAAAAGATGCGCTCTATTTTGTCTGAATTGACTGACGTTGAAAACAGCGCTTTGCTGCGTGATGTCAGCGCTCGTCTGCGTGATGCCATCATGGCTGAGAAAATGCCTCAGGATCTGCAGGACGCTATTGGCGCTGCTTATGTTGAACTTGGTAAAAGAGTCGGCGAAGAGAATCCATATGTCGCCGTTCGTTCCAGCGCTACAGCTGAAGATTTACCGGATGCAAGCTTTGCTGGTCAGCAGGATACCTATCTGAACGTACAGGGTGCTGAAACCATTATCGCAAAGGTAAAGGAATGCTACGCTTCCTGCTTTACCGACCGTGCTGTTTATTATCGTGAAAAACAAGGCTTTGATCATATAGAAGTTGCTTTGAGTGCCGTTGTACAAATGATGGTTTTCTCTAAAACTTCCGGTGTTATGTTTACTGTTAACGTTGCTACTGGCGATGACAATAATATCCTGATTGAGGCAGCCTTTGGACTGGGTGAATATGTTGTTCAGGGTACTGTTACTCCTGATAATTATACTATTTCCAAACATGACCACAAAATCATTGACCGCTGCGTAAATGAGCAGGACATCATGCTTGTACGCAAAAAAGGCGGCGACTGTGAAGAAGTGCAGGTCCCTGAAGAACTGCGCAAAGTACAGACTTTGACTGACGAGCAGATTTTGGAACTGGCTGATTATGCTAAAAAGATCGAAAAACATTATGGCTGCTATATGGATATGGAATGGGGCGTTGATGAACGTACCAATAAAATCTGGATTCTGCAGGCCCGTCCGGAAACCGTATGGAGCCGCCGCAATAAAGAAGGAGGAGCAAAAGTGCAGGAAAGCAAATCTATGACTACTACTGATCATAAAGTTATCGTGAAAGGTTTGCCTGCAAGCCCGGGTAAAGTTTCTGGCCGCGTACACGTTATTCTTGATCCTTCCCGCATCGATGAATTTAAAGAAGGAGAGATCCTTGTTACTGAGATGACCGCTCCTGACTGGGTACCGGCAATGAAAAAAGCCAAAGCTATCGTCACTGACAGCGGCGGAATGACCTGTCATGCTTCTATCGTTAGCCGCGAGCTGGGTATTCCCTGTATCGTTGGTACTAAGAGCCGTGGTGAAGCTGCTACTGTTACTATTCCTGACGGTATTGATGTAACTATCGATGCTACTCATGGCGTAGTTTATGAAGGCATTATTGAAGAAGCTAAAAAAGAAAATCAAGCAGGCGCTGCTGTAGCAGTTGCTGAGTACTTCCCACCGACTGGTACTAAAGTTTATATGAATTTGGGCGATCCGGAACTGGCTGAAAAATATTCCGGTCTGCCATGTGATGGTATCGGTTTGATGCGTGAAGAGTTCATCTGGACTACTTATATCCATGAACATCCTTTGTATCTCATTAAAACCGGACATCCTGAAAAAGTTGTCGATCAGCTGGCAGAAGGTATGCGTCAGGTTTGTCAGGCAATGGCTCCCAGACCGGTTACTCTGCGTTTCAGCGATTTCAAATCCAGTGAATATCGTGATTTGAAAGGCGGCGATGAGTTCGAACCTTATGAACCTTCCGCATTATTGGGCTGGCGCGGTGCTTCCCGTTATTATGATCCTAAATACATCGAAGCTTTCAAACTGGAATGCCAGGCTGTAGTAAAAGTTCGTGAAGAGTTTGGTCTGAAAAACCTTAATGTTATGATTCCTTTCTGCCGTAATGTAGAGGAATGTGAAAAAGTAGTTAAGATTATGGCTGAATGTGGCTTGGAACGCGGTAAAGACTTTAAAGTATGGTTGATGGCTGAAATTCCTTCCAATATTATTCTGGCTGATCAGTTCAATAAGTATGTAGACGGTTATTCTATCGGTTCTAACGATTTGACCATGCTGGTGCTTGGCTGTGACCGTGATAATGATACCGTTTCCCATATTTATGATGAACGTAATCTGGCAGTGCGCCGCGCAGTACGTCACCTTATTGAGGTTGCTCACAGCGAAGGAAAAACTGTTTCTATCTGTGGTCAGGCTCCCAGCGTTTATCCTGAATTCTGTGAATTCCTCATTAAGAGCGGTATCGACAGTATTTCCGTAAATCCTGATACTGTTAAATTCACAAAAAAATTAGTTGCTCAAGTAGAGCAGCGTGTTATGCTCGACGCTTTAACAGGTCGTGGCCGTAAAGAAGTCGAAGAACTTGACTGGAAATAATAATTAATAAAAACCCCCATTTGTAGGATAATAAAAATCCTACAAATGGGGGTTTAGTCATGAAAAGAACTTATACACACATCAAAGCATTTGAAAAAGAAATGCGTGGGAAGTAAAATTCCTGGAAAATAGTTTGATTTGGGTTTGACGTACTACTTAATGGGTGGTAAAATATTATCAATAGAATATTACCTTTAAAGCGGTCCTGTGAGACTGTAAGGTAGACTTTTAGGTAACTTGTACTACAAGCCTTCTTTGCCATCTTGCAGGCACAGAAGGCTTTTTTATGTGATTAATAGGAGGTAGGACAATGGCAAAAGCAAACGTATCTCTGGGTGGCAGAGATATCCTTGATCTGGATTCACTTTCCATTGAGGAATATGAAATGATTCTGCAAACTGCGGCAGAAATGAAGAAAATCATGAAACGTGATATCAAAAAGGTACCGTCACTGCGGGGTAAATCCATTATCAACCTTTTTTATGAACCCAGCACCAGAACAAGAACCTCATTTGAGCTGGCTGGAAAATATCTTGGCGCTGACGTAGTCAATATTACTACTGCCAGCTCCAGCGTCGTTAAAGGTGAATGTCTGCGCGATACTATTCTTACTGTACAATCTATGGCTTGTGACGCAATCGTTATGCGCCATCCGATCGAGGGTGCCGCTGCTTATGCTGCGGAGGTTGCTGATCCTGTTATCATCAACGCCGGTGACGGAGCGCATGCACATCCTTCTCAGGGACTTCTGGATATGTTTACCATTCGTGAACAGGGAAAAGATCTGAAGGGGTTAAAAATGGCGATTTTAGGTGACGTTCTGTATAGTCGCGTTGCCCGTACTAATATCGCTGCCTGGACTAAGATGGGGGCTGATGTACATGTAGCCGGACCAATGACTTTGCTGCCTCACGATATAGAAAGTCTGGGCGTAACCGTACACAAACGTGTTGAAGATGCTATCGAAGGTGCAGATGTTGTTGATGTCCTGCGCATTCAGCTGGAACGTCAGAAAAAAGGACTGTTCCCGTCTCCGCGTGAATATGCACGAATCTTTGGCTTGAATGAAAAGCGTCTGGCGCTGGCAAAACCCGATGTTACTGTCCTGCATCCCGGGCCGATGAATCGCGGCCTGGAAATTTCCTGGGAGGTCGGCTACTGCGATAACGCCGCTATTCGTGATGAAGTGCAAAATGGTGTAGCAGTACGTATGGCACTCTTATTCTTGACTTTGACGGGGGGTAAGCAAATTGAAAACATTGATTAAAAACGGTCGTGTCATCGATCCCAGCCAAAATATTGATGCCATTATGGATTTATTGGTGGAAGACGGTGTAATCAAAGAAGTTGCGGCGGAGATTAAAGCTGCTGCCGATGAAGTATATGATGCCGATGGGCTTATAGTGGCGCCTGGTTTGGTTGACGTGCATACACATTTGCGTGAACCGGGCCTGGAAGCTAAGGAAGATATCGTAACAGGTACAATGGCTGCGGCAGCCGGCGGTGTTACGACTATCGCCTGCATGCCGAATACCAAACCCGTTATTGATAACTCTATCATTGTTTCCGGTATTAAGGAACGTGCTGCACGTGAAGGCTATGTTAATGTAGAGGTTATCGGTGCTATCAGCAAAGGCGAAGAAGGTAAAGAGCTGGCTGAAATGATCGATATGTCTGAAAAAGGCGCGATGGCGTTCTCGGATGACGGGCACTTTGTCAACAGTCCGCGTCTGTTTACACTTGCCGCCAAATATATAGGTGCTTTTGATAAAGTTTTGATTTCCCATGCTATCGAACCGGAACTGGGACATGAAGGCTACATGCATGAAGGTGCTGTTTCCGCACGTATCGGAGTGCCCGGTATACCTGCAATAGCAGAAGATATTGCTGTTGCCCGCGACTGTCTTATTGCCGAATATACCGGCGCACATGTACATATTGCGCATGTTGCCAGTAAAGGCGCTGTTGATATCATTCGCGGCTTTAAGAAAAAAGGTGTCAATGTGACCTGTGAAGTTACAGTACATCATCTGACTTTAACTGACGAGGCCTGTGCTACTTACAGCAGTGCTGCCAGGGTCTCGCCGCCGCTGCGCAGCATGGATCATGTAGAGGCTTTGCGCGCTGCAGTTAAAGATGGCACGGTAGATGCGATCGTCACTGACCACGCTCCGCATGCTCCTGAAGAAAAAGACGTTGAGTTCCGTTATGCTCCCTGCGGATTTACGGGTTTGGAAACATCCGTTGGTGTAGTTTTAACTGATCTTTATCATACAAACATCTTCACAATTAACGAAATTATTGGTAAAATGAGTACAGAACCTGCGAATATTTTTGCACTAAAAGCTGGAAGTTTAAAAGTTGGTTATCCGGCAGATGTAACTATTATCGACCTTAACAAAGAATGGACTGTTGATAATACGAAATTTTATACACGCGGCAAGGTAACTCCTTTCCAAGGAAAACATTGTAAAGGCAAAGCCGTAGCTACGATGGTAGCAGGTAAATTCGTAATGAGAGATGGTGAAGTATGCAAACGATAGCAAGAAAAGGTAAATTGGTATTAAAAGACGGCAGTGTTTATGAAGGCGAGCTGTATGGTAAACGCAATGCGGTAGGTGAGGTTGTTTTCACTACCGGTATGAGCGGTTATCAGGAAACCTTAACTGATCCGTCGTTTTGCGGGCAGATTGTTGTTATGACTTATCCTTTAGTTGGAAATTATGGTACTAACGATCTTTTTAATCAGGGGCGAAAATCTTTTTTTCAGGGATATGTGATCAGTGAACTGTGTGATCATCCCAGCAACTGGCGCTGCGAAAAAACGCTGGAACAGTTTTTAGATGAACAGGATGTACCTGTACTGACAGGCGTGGATACGCGTGCGATTACCCGTAAACTTCGCAATTATGGTGTACTGCAGGGTGTTATCGTGCCGGCAGAAATGCCGCAGGAGGAAGTGGAAAAGCTGCTGGCTACACCAGAAGTACATGATCAGGTAGCTACAGTAACAACTCCTGAAATTTATACGCTTGGCAACGGCAAATATCATGTTGCGGTCATGGATTTTGGTATCAAACAAAATATTCTTGAATATCTGGCCAGTTTTGACTGCCATTTGACGGTTTTTCCTGCATATACTACAGCAGAGGAGATTTTGGCAGCACGGCCGGACGGTATTTTCTTAGCTAATGGCCCCGGAGATCCGAAGGATTTACAGCCGATCATTGAAGAAGTTAAAAAGCTGATCGGCAGGAAGCCTATTTTCGGCATCTGCTTAGGTCATCAAATTTTAGCTTTGGCTAATGGTGCTGATACCTTTAAAATGAAATTCGGGCATCGTGGCGTCAATCATCCGGTTAAAGACCTTTTGGAAAATAAGGTTCTGATCAGTTCACAAAACCATGGTTATGCTGTTGACGAAAAATCTTTAGCCGGTCTGAATGTGGAAATAACTAATATCTCACTGAATGATGGTACGATTGAAGGTTTGCGTTATCTTGACCATCCTTCTTTCGCAGTTCAGTATCATCCCGAGGCAAGCCCCGGACCAGGCGGCCATGAATATTTATTTAAACGTTTTGTAAAAATGATGGGAGGCCAAAACTGATGCCAAAGCTGCAAAATATCAAAAAAGTTCTTGTTATCGGTTCCGGCCCGATCATTATCGGTCAAGCTGCTGAGTTTGACTATGCCGGTACTCAGGCCTGCCGTTCTCTGAAAGAAGAAGGGCTGGAGGTCGTACTTGTCAACAGTAACCCGGCTACGATTATGACGGACGTGCATATTGCCGACCGTGTTTATATTGAGCCTGTTAATGTTGAATTTTTGGAAAGTGTTATTAAACGCGAGCGTCCTGATTCTTTGCTGGCAACTTTGGGTGGTCAGGTTGGCCTGAATCTTGCAATCGATCTAGAGGAAAAAGGTATTCTGCGCGAATATAACGTGCAGCTTTTAGGTACTCAGATTTATAGTATCAAGAGAGCAGAAGATCGTGAGCTTTTCAAAGAAACTATGGAAAAAATCAATCAGCCGATTCCGGAAAGCGCTATTGTTGAAACGATGGCGGCAGCGAAGGAATTTGCCCGTAAAGTCGGGTTTCCTCTGATCGTTCGGCCAGCATATACTTTGGGCGGCACCGGCGGCGGTATCGCTGAAAGTGAAGATGAACTGGATGAAATCGTTAATAAAGGTTTGAAATACAGTCTTATTGGTCAGGCATTGATTGAACGCAGCGTAGCGGGCTGGAAAGAGATTGAATTTGAAGTGCTGCGTGACGCGGCTGATAACTGCATCACTGTCTGCTCAATGGAAAATCTTGATCCTGTAGGCGTACATACCGGCGATTCTATCGTTGCCGCTCCGGCGCAGACTCTGAGCGATCGCGAAGTACAGCTGCTGCGTCAGGCTTCTATTGATATAGTACGTGAATTGGGCGTGCGTGGTGGCTGTAATGTGCAGCTGGCATTGGACCCCAATTCTGAACGTTATTATGTAATCGAAGTAAATCCGCGTGTCAGCCGTTCTTCGGCTTTGGCTTCTAAAGCTACCGGTTACCCGATCGCAAAGGTTTCCAGTAAAATAGCTATCGGTTATAATCTGGACGAGATTCAAAATGCTGTAACGAAAAAGACAACTGCCTGCTTCGAGCCTTCTATTGATTATGTAGTACTGAAATTCCCGCGCTGGCCTTTTGATAAATTTGTTACAGCCGACCGTACATTAGGCACCCAAATGAAGGCTACCGGCGAAGTTATGGCTATCGAACGCACACTGGAAGCAGCAATGCTGAAAGCGATCCGTTCTTTGGAAATCGGTTTGACTCATCTGGAAATGCCGGAATTAAAAGAACTGAGTGATGAAGAAATTCGTGCTCGCATTTCTAAGATCGATGATGAACGTATCTTTGTTGTTGCCGAAGCACTTCGTCGAGGCGTAAGTCTGGAAGAGATCCATGAGATTACGATGATCGACAGATGGTTCCTGCAGAAAATATTGAATATCGTCAAGATGGAAACTGTTTTAAAAACTGAACCGATGACTAAGGAGATAATGCGTAAAGCTAAACGCATGGGCTTTGCCGATGTGGTTATTGGCGAATATATCGGTAAACAGATGATGGAAGTACGTGCTATGCGTAAGGACTGGGGCATTATCCCAACCTATAAAATGGTTGATACCTGTGCTGCCGAGTTTGAAGCTGAAACACCTTATTATTATTCTACCTATGCTGTTGAAGATGAAGTGCGCGTCAGTGATAAAAAGAAGGTTGCTGTTTTAGGCAGCGGACCGATCCGTATCGGGCAAGGCGTAGAGTTTGACTATTGCTCTGTACATTCCGTATGGGCACTGAAAGAGCTTGGATATGAAACCATCATTATTAACAATAACCCGGAAACTGTAAGTACGGACTTTGATACTTCTGATCGTCTGTATTTTGAACCTTTGACAGTAGAAGATGTTTTGAATATTCTTGATAAAGAACAGCCTGAAGGCGTTATCGTACAGTTTGGCGGCCAAACGGCAATCAATCTGGCTGGACCGCTTGCAGATGCAGGCGTGAAAATACTTGGCTCCAGTGTTGACAGTATTGACAGAGCCGAAGATAGAGAACGTTTTGAACAGCTTTTGACAAACTGCAATATTCCGCGTCCGAAAGGGCATACTGTTTTTGATACGGCAGGCGCTTTAAAAGCTGCAGCTGATGTCGGATATCCGGTTATGGTTCGTCCGTCTTATGTTTTGGGCGGTCGCGCAATGGAAATAGTTTATAATGATGAAGAACTGAAACATTATATGTCCAGTGCTGTTAAGGCTTCACGCGAACATCCGGTACTGGTCGATCATTATCTGCAGGGTACAGAGGTCGAAGTCGATGCTATCTGCGACGGTAATGAAGTGCTGATTCCCGGTATTATGGAGCATATCGAACGTGCAGGTGTGCATTCCGGCGATTCTATCGCTGTTTATCCGCCGCGTAATCTGTCCGAGTCAGTTATCAAAACTATCATTGATTATACCAACCGTATGGCACTTGGACTGGAAGTAAAAGGTATGATCAACATCCAGTATATCGTACGGAATAATGAGGTTTATGTAATTGAAGTAAATCCGCGTTCTTCCCGTACAGTTCCTTTCCTGAGTAAGGTCACCAACGTGCCGATGATCAATGTAGCAACTAAAGCAGCTATGGGTCATTCGCTGCGTGAGCAGGGGTATAAACCAGGCTTGGGCTTCTTCCCGGACTATTATGCAGTTAAAGCCCCTGTGTTCTCCTTCAACAAAATGAGTAATGTCGATATTACATTAGGGCCTGAGATGAAATCTACAGGCGAAGTAATGTGCGTTGATTATCAGTACTCACGTGCTTTGTATAAAGCATGTATTGCTTCCGGTATCAATGTACCGCATGAAGGCTCGATACTGATCACTGTTGCTGATATGGATAAACCTGAAGCGGCAGAAATTGCGGCCGGTTTTGCCGATCTGGGCTATGAAATCATGGCTACCGGAGGTACAGCGGAATATCTGAAAGAAAAGGGTGTTAAGGTGACCGTAGCGACTAAAGTCAGCGAGGGCAGCCCCAACATTCTTGACGATATCAAAGAAGGCCGGATAAGTATGGTTATCAATACAACTAACCATGGTCGTGATGCTGAGCGTGACGGCTTTAAAATCAGACGTTCTACAGTAGAGCATGCCATTGCCTGCCTGACTTCTATGGACACAGCACGTGAACTGCAGCACGTTATGTCGGCAATGCGCCGCCGCCGTGTGGTCAGCATCGTTGCATTGCAGGATTTAGCCTGGGAGGGATAAGCCCGTGCCAAAAACTATTACGAACGCCACTGTTATTGGTCAGCGTGTTTTAAACGCTACTACAAAATTAATAGAAGTTTATGCTCCCGAGATCGCCAAAACGGCGGTCCCGGGACAATTCGTGAATGTGCAGGTCTGCAAGAATACGGCTCCGTTGCTTCGCCGTCCTTTTGGCGTTGCCGGAGTAAATGCGGATAATGGTACTTTCATTATGATCTACCGCATTATTGGCGAGGCTACTCATATTCTGGCAGAAGTGTGCAGTGGAGATAAGCTGAGTATCGTAGGTCCTTTAGGCCATGGCTTCGCTATGGAGGCTGAACGTCCATTGCTGGTTGGTGGTGGTCTGGGACTGGCGCCGCTGCTGTATTTGGCAGAAGGATTCTGTGCGCAGAACAAACCCATAGAGATTTTGATGGGAGGGCGTTCGGAAGAAGAACTGTTTTGGACAGATTTGTACGAAGATATTTGCCAAAATATCCATATTACGACAGATGACGGCAGTTGTGGTGTGCAGGGGACAGTAATTGCTCTTTTGCCGCAGCTTTTAGACAGCGGTAAATATGACTGCGTCTATGTCTGCGGGCCTGTGCCGATGATGAAAGCTGTAGCTGAAGTTGCTGACGAAAAAAATATAAAATGTCAGGTTTCTTTGGAAAAGTATATGGCCTGCGGTCTTGGCGCTTGCTTGTCCTGTTCGTGCAGTGGTATAGGCAAGCGGCTTAAGGTTTGTACCGACGGCCCGGTATTTTGGGCCGAGGAGGTGGGCGAATGGTAAAAGCATTGTATGATGGACGGTTGGCGACAAATATTGCCGGCTTGAAAATGAAAACACCGATTACCACAGCTTCCGGTACTTTTGGCTTTGGACTGGAATTTACCGACTTTCTTGATCTTGAAAAAGTAGGGGCTGTTACTGTTAAAGGTACCTCCTTAGAACCGCAGCCGGGGAATAAGGGACAGCGTGCTGTTGAAACTCCGTCAGGGATGCTCAACAGTATCGGACTTGAAAATCCTGGTGTGGATTATTTTTTGGAAACAACGTTGCCGCAACTGCGTCAGTATGACGTACCGGTAATAGTTAATATTTATGCCCATTCCTATGAAGATTACGGCAAGGTTGCCAAAAAACTGGATGTAGAAGGCGTTGACGCTTTAGAAATAAATATTTCCTGCCCAAATGTCAAAGAAGGAGGCCTGGTTTTTGGTACCTGCCCTGACAGTGCAGCTGAAGTAGTTAAAGCGGTAAAAAGCAATACGTCTAAAATGGTGATTACCAAGCTTTCACCCAACGTGACCGATATCGTAGCCATGGCCCAGGCTGTAGAAGCGGCGGGAACTGACGCTATTTCACTGATCAACACCTTGATTGGTATGAAAATAGATATTGACAGGCAAAAGCCGGTTTTAGGCAATGTTATCGGCGGACTTAGCGGTCCGGCTGTACGCCCTGTTGCAGTGCGGATGTGTTATCAGGTTGCTCAGAACGTACATGTGCCTATTATCGGTATGGGCGGCATTATGACAGCAGAAGATGCGATAGAATTTTTTCTGGCAGGTGCCAGCGCAGTTGCTGTAGGAACTGTTAATTTTACCAATCCTTGTATTGCAGAAACTATTTCACATGGGATTTTGGAATATATGGATAAGCATGGCATTAAAAAACTTAAAGATATGATCGGTTTGGCGTTGCCAGAAGGTAAGATCCATCTGAAACGCGCTGTAAAACGTTAAGGGGGTGGCAGGATGAATCATGACGATCGTTTGATCGTAGCTTTGGATTTCCCCACAATGGAACAGGCTAAAGCAGTAGTATTGGAATTAGGAGATAATGTCAGCCATTATAAGGTTGGTATGGAGCTTTATTATGCTGCGGGAAGTGAAATGATACGCTTCCTCAAAGGTCATAATAAGCAGGTGTTTCTTGACTTAAAATTACAGGACATTCCCAATACCGTTGCAGGTGCTTTGGCGGTTCTTACTGGTTTAGGTGCAGATATGATGAATGTACATGCCGTAGGCGGTAAAAAGATGATGCAGGCAGCTGTTAAATCTGTGCGTGAAGCTGCTGCAAAATTGGGACGCCCGGCGCCGAAACTGATTGCTGTTACTATTTTGACCAGTATGGATGATGAGCAGTTTGGTGATCTTAATTATAAGAACACTATTGCAGAGCAGGTTATTGCTTTGGCAAAGCTGGCACAGGAAGCTGGCATGGATGGTGTCGTTGCCTCGCCACAGGAAGCTGCAGGTATTCGAAGTGCCTGTGGTCCCGAGTTTTTGATCGTTACGCCCGGTGTACGTCCGGCTGGTGCGTCTATAGATGACCAAAGCCGTATCGCTACTCCTGTCGGAGCATTTAAAAATGGTTCCAGCCATATCGTAGTAGGGCGTCCTATTACTAAAGCAGAAGATAAAATTGCTGCGGCACAAAGCATCGTAGCAGAAATCAGAGGTGTTTGATATGTTGCAAGAAAAAGAAGTAATGCAGCTTTTAGAAGAAACTGAAGCCGTGCTTCACGGACATTTTTTGTTGACCAGTGGTTTGCACAGCCCTATGTATGTAGAAAAATTCAATGTGCTGCAGCATCCTAAATACACAGAAAAGCTTTGTCAGGAGTTGGCTGAACGTTATGCTGCTGATAATGTAGAATTGGTAGTAGGTCCAATGACAGGCGGTATCCTGCTGGCGCACGAAGTTGGTAAAGCGCTTGATACTCGTGCTATTTTTACCGAACGCGAAAATGGTAAAATGACTTTAAAACGCGGTTTTGAGATTCCAAAAGGAACTCGTGTACTGATCGTTGAAGATATTGTTACAACTGGCGGCAGTGTTATGGAAGTTCTGGATGTTGTTAAAGAACATGGCGGCATTCCTGTCGGTATTGGGCTTTTGGTTGACCGTAGCGGCGGTAAAGTTGATTTTGGTATTCGTACTGAAGCTTTACTGAATCTTGATGTACCAACATTTAAAGAAGAGGACTGCCCACTTTGTAAAGAAGGTAAGCCTTTTACTAAACGTGGTCGTACCGGAAAATAAATTGTACAGTGTTAATAGTATGAAAATAAAGTCCGATCGCTTATAATAAAGTGATCGGACTTTATTTTCATATGATTTTTGTTATAATAGAGACTGCGTGTAAAAGGGGGAAAAAAGATGCATATTGTAATCAGAGATCATATTTTAGAAGGAGACAATCTTGATGAACTTGCCGCCTGCTTGCTAAGATGGATGCCGCCTTTAGTGCCGTGGATGCTTGATCTGCAAAATGAAGTGAAAGAGCAGGCGGGTGAATATGGCAGTGAAGGCAAGGCGCTGTTAGCTATTCTTAAAGCTAATCCTGATAAATATAAAATAGACTATCAAAGTAAAGACAGTCCTTTTCTATAATTAAAACCGAAGGAAGCAAGGTAGTTACGCCTGGCTTCCTTCGGTTTTTGTTTTAGACATGTAAAAATAAAAAAGCTGCAAACATAGTCTGCAGCTTACTTTTGCGTGGCAGGGGCAGTAGGAATCGAACCCACAACCAACGGTTTTGGAGACCGCTACTCTACCAGTTGAGCTATACCCCTAGAATGGAGCGGAAAACGAGATTCGAACTCGCGACCCCCTCCTTGGCAAGGAGGTGCTCTACCACTGAGCTATTTCCGCAAATGGCGACCCGGATGGGACTCGAACCCACGACCTCCGCCGTGACAGGGCGGCATTCTAACCAACTGAACCACCGGGCCATTTGTCAGTAGTCCTGACAGATATAAATAATACCATAAAACCATAAATGATGCAAGGATTTTCTGTAATTTTATTAAATTACTTTTCAGCGGCTTTGCAAAATAACCGTTTTAGCGTATAATCATAAGTAATATCAACGATAGTACTGTTTCGTTGAATCACCAAAGTAAATAAGGAGGATGTATCATGCTCAAAACCCCAGATTGGGCTGCAGGAGCCGAATATCTGCGTGAACATGCGCCTGAGCTGATCCCATTGATCGATAGGTTTCCTGTGTGTGAATTGAAACCCGAGCCAAAGGAGAAGTATTTCGGGACATTAGTTACAGGTATTGTTTCACAGCAGTTACCACCTGATGTCAGTCTTCAATTACTGGAAAAACTAGGAAAATTTTTAGGAAATCCACTGCAGCCGCAGGCGGTAGTGGAAGTTTCCATTGAAGCCTTGTGCGAACAGGGGCTGGTAAAACAAAAAGCCGAATATTTGAAAAGTTTTGCTGAAGCAGCTGTTGCAGGTCAGGTAACTATAGAAAAATTTTCTGAAATGACCGATGCTGAAATAACTAAGCAGCTTGTCCAAATTCGCGGTCTAGGGCAGTGGACTATTGAAATGTTTTTATTGCTTGCCTTGTGCAGAACTGATGTTATTCCTTCGGCTGACTTTATCTTTAAGAAAGAATTAAAACTTCTTATGGGATTAAGTGATATTCCCAAGCGTGGGCAAATTTCTAAAATAACCGAGCATTGGCGTCCATGGCGTTCTTTAGGTGTATGGTATTTATGGCAGTTTGCTGCTGAAAAAGAGCAGGAAGAAAAAGTTGTTAAAAAGAAAAATTAAAAGACCGCATTGCGGTCTTTTTGTTTTTTATGATTGTAAACTGTTTGTGAGAACAAAGATATTTCAAAAGAAAATGATATAATGAATAAAGATATAGAAAAGGAGGTTATAATAACTCTTATGCTATGCTTAGTCACTTTTGTCAGTGATGTTTTTGCCGAACCGATAAGTAAAAAGCTTTCTAAAAATGAGGAATTATATCCACAGGGATGGTCTGTCGGCGATCAGGTAAAGTTTAAGAAAAATACTGTGGTTATGATCAATGATTCAGGTGCCGTTATAAGCGGAACTTTAGCAAATGATACATTTTTACGACCACAGGGTTGGCAGCGTATTATCAATGATTATTATTTTATTTCCGCGTATACCGACGGAGAAAATTTTTTCCCTCGTCACTATCGTTACTGGAATAACAGTAATCTATACAGCATTGCTTTACCAAGTTATGGGCACGTTCGTTACAAAGGCGGAACTGCGGTTTCTTTCAGTGCGGAAGGTACAGTAACCAGCGGAACTGTGGCCAATGACATTACAATCGGTATAGGTAATAATCAATATGGCTTTGTGACTTTAAAAAGCGATAGTATTGTGGATTTTTATGATGATGGTGCTGTAAAAATGGGTACTTTGGCAGAAGATACTAAACTGCGGCCTATTGGCTGGCAGAATAATGCCGTAGACGTGGATAATGCAGGTTTTGTTGAATTTAAAGCTAAAACTGAAATTAATTTTAGTATTGATGGGTATGTTTTGAAAGGAAGTCCTAAAAAAGCTTTGATTTGGAAAAATAATGGTATTGACAGTACTTTTCGAGCAGATGAGGCAGTTGAATTCACAGAGAAGGGCGCTGCAAGCGCTGTAGAATAAATATTATTATAATGTTTATTGCTGATTGTTATCAGTAAGTAGTTGCAAGCGCATAAAGAATATGGTAGAATTATAAACAATTTAAGATGTATTATTAAATTAAAATTTAATATTGTAGAAAATTGGTGCCGGAGATTATAAAATTTCAGCGGCTTAATAGGGAATTCGGTAAAGTCCGGAGCTGTCCCGCAACTGTAATGTGGAGCACTGTAATGCGAAACCATTGGACTAGTGTCTGAGAAGGAATTGCAGTGCGATGAAACAGAGCCAGGAGACCTGCCAGTTTTTAAATAATCCTTTTATGACTTGCGATGTACGGGTCGGATACATGAATCGCAGTGTCGTTATTATCAGTTTGGTGTGGTTAGCCGAATGATATTTGCGACGCTTTGTTTTTCATCATGTATCCGAAAGTCTATTTGGTCAACTTGGAAAATGGCGCAGACTATATGCTTTCGAATATGGTCTGCGTTTTATGTTGTACCGATACTTTACATCGTGTAGGAAAGGAATGGAGAAAATGAAGAAGATTGTTTTGGAGAAGAGTATTTTATTAACGCTGTTAGTCACCAGCGGTGTATTTGTGGGGGGGACTTACGTTTTTGCAGAAGAGCCTGTAGAGAGATTTACTTTAGGTGAGTTTGTAGTTACGGCAAGCCGTGTAGCAACTAATAAGTCTGATACTCCTGCTAATATCAGCGTTATTACAAAAGAAAGTATTGCTGATAATAATTACAGCGATGCCGCTGAAGCTATCAGTAAAATTCCCGGGGTCAATGTTCTTGGCAGCGGAGCAAAAGGTACAAGTATGGGACAGGACAAAATTTTGATTAATGGAGACGAGCGCGTTTTAATACTTGTCGACGGACGGCGCGTTAATTTAGGAAGTAGCGGTAATTACAGTGCAGATTGGCTTCCGCCTGTCAATGCTATTGAACGAATAGAAGTATTGAAGGGTGCAGGTTCAGCTTTATATGGTACAGATGCCGTTGGCGGCGTTATAAATATTATTACAAAAAAAGGCAGTGAGTTGGAGAGCCATGTTACTGTCCGTGCTGCTTCCGGCTCATGGAATACCGAGCAGTACGGTATTACTGCTGGTGGTGCAACTGAAAACGGTTTGGGGATATTTGTCAGTGCCAGTAAAGATCGTCGCGGCAACTATAGCTATAAGGATATTGACGGCGATGTTAAAACTATGCCAAACTCCGGTTTTAATACAGATGGTGTCAACCTGAAACTGGATCAGCAGATTGGGAAGGACAACCGCATTACCATGCAGTTTGAACACTTGAATACTGAAGGCGGATCGCCGTTGTATAATTTTAAAGATGGTAATTATAATGTCTATAATTCAGCCCATAAACGGGTGAATAATAATGTGAATTTAAGATACGATTGGAATGAAAGTGCTGATAATAACGGCTATATACAGCTTTACAGAAATTATCAAAAAGCAAATTTTTATAGTGAAGATCCTTATCAAGTGGCCGATTTTAATGAAAAAACTATTGGTGTAGATATGCAGCAGAATTTTACCACTGCAAAAAGCAATCAAATTACAATGGGGTTACAGTATTATAAGACTGAAGTAGAAAATAAAGACATGTATGATGGTAAAAGAGATATCAATAACAAAGCTGTTTTTATAGAAGACAGATGGCAGTTCGCTGATTCATGGCAATTGAATACTGGCTTGAGGTTTGACCATCATAGCAAATATGGCGGTGAGTTAACTCCACATATTGCCGTCAATAAAAAAATTAACAAAGATAGTAATGCTTATATTTCCTGGAGCCGAGTTTTTAATGCACCTACTACTGATGAGTTATATTCTGTCAATGCGTCAATGGGTATTGGGAATCCAAATCTTGCACCAGAGAAGGGACAGGCTTTAACTATAGGTGTTAATACTAAGATAGGTGAAAAAACTAATATGTCTTCCAGTGTGTTTTATAGTGATATCAAGGATGCTATTGGTTGGAAGGATATGGGAGGAGCGGTTTACCAATCATTCAACGTAGATAGAGAAAAGCGTAGAGGTATGGAATTAAGTGTAAATCATAATTTTGATGATAAATTTTCAGCTTATGTCTCTTATACTTATGTAAAAGTTGAACGTGATAGTGGATTTGGGTATAAGGATTATGATAATACGAACCCAAATATTTATAGAACCGGTTTAAAATATAAGAACTATAAATTACTGTTAAATGCTGATATCACAGCTGTTACCGGTCAGATTCTTATGCATGACTCTTATGGATATACGGATAAATCTTATTTTACACTTGATTTAGGAGCTCAGTATAAAATCAATAAGGATGCGAAAGTTTTTATTAAAGGATATAATTTAACTAATGCCCGTTATCAGGAATACGGTGGATATGCATATAATCCTGTTACATGGGGAGTGACTTCTCATGCTGCATATCCGATGCCGTCACGCAGCTTTATTGTGGGTATGGAGTACAATTTTTAATGAAACAGTTATTTAATTATTGTTCATTGCCAATGTATGAAGCCGATTTATCCGATGTTCAGCAAAATCTGCAGAGCTTTCTTAAAGAGTTTGAATTATCTGGTATTGAGCAAAGGGTATATCAACCTTTAGGGCAGGTGCCATACAAGGATCTGACCGTAGGCGTGCACTTGAACTATTGGCCCGAATGGGTAAGCTTTTACCGTAATGACCAGGTGCTGCTTAACCGCAGCTTCAGCGATACGCAGCAGTTAAAGGAATATTATGGCGGAGCGGCGAACGTAGAAACATGGTTGGAAGTTATTAAAAGTAACTTGCTGGCGGCAATATCTGTCCAGCCTGAATACCTTGTCTGGCATGTTTCCAATGCCGGTAATGCAGAGGTTTTTACATTTAACTTTAATTACAGCGACGCCGATGTGCTGCAGGCGACAGCAGAGCTGTTTAACAACGTCTGCGACATTATACCTGACGATGTGACGGTGCTGTTTGAAAATTTGTGGTGGCCGGGGCTGCGGCTGATAGATTTCAATCTGGTTGAACGCTTTTTTGCATCGCTGAACAAAACGAATGTGGGCATTATGCTGGATACAGGGCATTTGATGAATACTAACAGGCAGCTGACCAGCGAAGCCGAGGGCATTGGCTATGTGTGCAGAACTGTCCAGGCTTTGGGTTCGTTGAAGCGGCTGATAAAAGGCGTGCATTTAAGCTGTTCGCTGTCGGGAAGCTACCAGCAAAGCTTTGAAAAAATAGTGCCGCTGCAGGTGGATTATGAAGCTTTGCTGACACATATCGGTAAGATCGACAGGCATCAGCCCTTTACCGTGCCGGAGGCAGAGGCTATTTTGGAAGCAGTGCAGCCGCAGTATTTGGTGCACGAGCTTTTTTATGATAATTTAACGGATTTGGGTGGTAAACTGCGTCAGCAGCAAAAAGCCTGCGGTTTGAGGAGCAGATAGGATGAAAAAAGGATTTCTTAGTAGCTTGATCCTGCTGGTCTGCACAGTTTTGCTTTTGTGCAGTGGCTGCGGCATCAAGGCGGAAAACGATAAAAGTAAGCCGGCCTACAGGGTAACTGATGCTACGGGAACGGTAGTAGAATTTACCGGCAAGCCGAAGAAAATAGTTTCGATGGGTACTGGCAGCGACGAGATATTATTAGCGTTGGTAACTCCGGAACGGATAGCTGCCCTTACTTATTTGGCTGACGACGCCGGTATTTCTGCGATCAGCGAGCAGGCTAAAGCCATTAAAGGCAGGGTGCAGCGTAATAATTTAGAATCCATTTTATCCTATGCTCCTGATCTGGTGATCGTTCCCGATTGGGGTGGAACCGACTTTGTAGGGCAGCTGCGTGCGGCTAATGTTAAGGTTTATGTGCATAAAACGCCCAATACTTTGGAAGATATTAAAGCTAATATTGGCGAATTGGCTGGATTAGTAGGGGAGCAGGAACATGGACAGGCTTTGCAGCAGCAAATGGACGACCGTTTAGACGCTATTTGGACTAAGGTAGGTAAAATAAAACCGGAGCAGCGGAAAAAAATCGTTGCTTTATCCTTTATGGGGCCAATGGGGATCAAGGGTTCATCGTTCGATGATATGTGTCGTTATGCCAACATCGTCAATGCTATCGAACACCTTGATGTGCCCAAGAACGCTACCTTTTCGGAGGAGCAGATGCTGATGTTGGATCCGGATATTATTTTAGTGCCCAGCTGGGATTATAGTGGAACGAAAAATACCGGTGAGTTTAAACGTCAGGTCATGACGAACGAAGCTTATCAGGGTATTAAGGCTATTCGCAGCCATCAGGTAGTGCAGGTGCACGATAAGTATCTTTACAGCACTTCGCAGTATGCGGTTAACGCTGTGGAAGAATTGGCCGAAGTCAGTTATCCAGAATTATTTTAAAAATAAACAAACAAGAGCGTTGGTTAGCTACCAGCGCTCTTGTTTGTTTATAATACTACTCATAAACAGTATTGACGGAATAAATAATCTGCGTTTTTAATAATAAGAATTATAAGTTGTATTATAAATATAGTGTTTATACAGTACTACGGCGTTTTAGTTAAAAAATATTTTTACTGTCAAAAAGCTGTAAAACGTTGACGGGTGGCGAAAGGAATGCTAAAATTCAAACTCAATGGGAATGGATATCATAAATAAAAAAATATCAATAAATAAAGAGAAATAAATAGTTTGTTTTATGATATCAAAAAAAGAAAAGGAGCTGTATTTTTGTGCTAAAGAAGTTTGAATTGGAGCGTTTGATGTGTGCAGTGATTTTAGGTACCAGTTTTTTTGCGACTCAGGTGCATGCGGAAGAGTCTTTATCAGAGTTCCTTTTGGAGGGCATTAACATTACTGCGCTGGGTTATGAAAAAAGTAATTTAGCGACTCCTGCTGATACCGTGGTTTATACAGGCGAGCAATTAAAAGAGACCGGTGCCAGTGATTTAGCCAATGCTTTAAAGTATAAGGGCGGCGTTTATTTTACCAATATGGGACCGCACGACCAGAATTGGATCACTGGCAGCAGCCAGATCAATCTGCGTGGTATTGATGGCGGTACTTTGGTCTTAATCAATGGACTGCCGGCTTCATTTAACAATGTTAATCATCTTGATATGATCAATTTAGATGAAGTGGAACGAGTAGAGGTTGTCAAGGGTGGGGGAGCAGTGCTTTATGGCAGCGAGGCATTGGGCGGAGTTATTAACATTATAACTAAAGATCAGATGAAAAATTCGCTGCGTGTAGCAACGGGCAATAAAGGGCAGCGTGATTATGCTGCTACCATAGGCATGGGTAAAGCCAGCCTGGCTCTCGGAAGAAATGAATTTGGTTCTACAGGGAATATGACGGAAAAAATTAATAATTTGACAATTAATGGAGTTAGTGACGTAGGCTACTATATTGGTTTTGGTGACAGTAAAAAAGATCATCTTGCTTTTAACTATAAATTTGATGATAAGTTTAAATTCAGCTATATGTTCAATAAAAAGAAATATTCGATCAATTATAATGATGTTAATGAAACCTTGTTAAAGCATTTTATGTATGATGACCGTGAGCATTTTACCCAGATGGCTTATAATGACGAAAATGGCTGGGATGCTAAGGTTTATTATAATCAAAGAAGAATAGAAAACCCCGATTATTTTGTGGTCAATCCTACAAATATCGAATGGGAGAAGAGTGACCAGAAACAATATGGATTGGATGCCAAAAAGGTTTGGCGGGGTGATAAAGCAATTGGATTGTTGGGCGTTAGTGCAAAGCGTGAGACTTATAAAAACGATAACCAAAAATTTAATAACTCAAATTCCAGCAGCAGTACATTAAAGCCTATTGCTCATTTTGGAACTTATGCGCTTAACAGCTTTTCGCTGTATGGGTCGTACGATCGTAAGTTAAATCAGGCTACAGATATTATTTTCAGCGCTCGTGAGGATTTTTTCCGTTCGGATGCAGGAGATTATAATGAATTTTTACCTCAGGTGCAGGCGATCACAAAATTTGACGATCATAATTCGGTTTATGCCAGCATTGGTAAATCCTTTAGGATGCCTACCTTCAGAAACCTTTATTATGGCAGCAATATGATTGAGCCCAATCCTGATTTGAAGCCGGAGCAAGGCTGGAATTATGAAATTGGTTACAAATATGACGAGGATGGCCGCCGTTTTAATATTACGGCTTTTAGAACGGACATCAAGGATCAAATAATTTCGGTGTGGGGAAGTTCAAAATCTAAAACACTGAATGCCTCCAAATATCGCAATACCGGTATTGAACTGCGCTATGAGCAGGATGTGGATAAGCATTTTAGCTATAATGTGGGTGCTGTTTTTGCTAAACCACAGCGGATGTATAAAGAAGGTCAGGCTTGGGTTGATACACTGGGGCGTTACCAAATAAACGGCGGTGTAAATTATGTGAACCGTGATTTTAACGCAGCTTTAAATTTGAGTTATTGGGGCGACAGGGTCAAAAATGGCGTTAGCAGTGAGAAGGTAACGGTAACAGAGATTTCTTCGCCGCTGCTGGTATCGAACCTGCACTTAGGTTACAAGGTAGCTAAAAATGTAAATGCTACCTTTGACGTCGATAATTTGTTTAATCGTAAGGATATTGCCAATGTTGGGGGAACGAGCAACAATAATTTGTATTACACTATGGGTAGGACTTTCCGCGTAGGGGTGAATTATAATTTTTAGAAGTTGAAAAGGGAAACATAATTATGTTCCCCTTTTGCTTTCCGGTTATGAGTTGTGTTAAAATAAAATACAACTTATGAGTAGGAAGGTGCCGTTATGTTTATTGGACGCAGTGAAGAATTAGGTCTTTTAGAAAAATTGTATGCAAAAAATTCTTTAAATGTAGTACTTGTGAGCGGTGAATATAAAATCGGTAAAACTGCTTTGCTGCAGGAGTTTTTACAAAAAAAATCTGCTGCTTATTTTGCTGCCCGCAACGCGTTGTCAACTGTAAATTTGGCGGCTTTTTGCCTGGAATTGAAAGAGCAGGGGTTTTGGGGTCCCCAAAATGAATTCCGTAGTTGGGATAGTGTATTGAGTACGTTGTTTTTTAAGGCCACACAGCAACGGCTGGTTCTGGTAATAGATGATGTACAGTATTTGTTTGATTCTGCACCGGGATTTTTTTCGGCGTTTGCTAAATATGCTCAAAAATATAAAAAGCAGTTGAGACTATCAGTTATTTTTGCGGGAGCGCCTTTTGCTGATATGGAGCGGGTATTGCTGAAAAATCAGGATATACAGATAAAAAATTACATTACTGCTGTTATAAAATTGGGCCCTATGGATTATTGGGAAGCACAGCCCTTTTTAGAAGGCTTTACAGAAGAAGAAAAATTATGTTTATATGGCGCAGCTGGTGGCAATCCCCATTATATGAGTTATTTAGATGCGGAACTGTCTTTTAAGGACAACCTGAAAAAATTGTTTTTTGCCCCGGCAGCTCCATTGTATAAGGAACCAATACAGCTCTTAAAGCTTGATTTAAGGGAACCCGCTACATATAATACTATCCTTTGTTCTGTTGCCTGCGGAGCAGGACGGCTGAACGAAATAGCAGCGGCTGCTGATATGGAATGCAACAAGATTTCAAAATACTTGAATGTGCTGCTGACAATGGGAATTTTGCGGCGAGTCAATCCTGCTTTTAGCAGCAGTAACAAAATAAGCTATTATGAAATTGCTAATAATATGTTTGTTTTCTGGTATCAGTTTGTTTTTCCGTATATGAGTTCGATTGCGATCGGACGCGGACATCAGGTTCTGCGCAATAATATTATGCCGAGACTAGATTTATTTGCTGCCCATATTTTTAAAAAGATCTGTTTGCAGTATTGTTATAAATTAAAAAAACGCAATGATTTTATGTGTGATTTTGAGCAAATAAGCCCGTGGTGGCAAGGCAGCGGCAGTAATAAAATTTCAGTTGATTTCATTGCTGACGATACTGACGTTATTTGTCTGATTGACTGTATTTGGAGCAATAAAAAAGCTGACAGCGACGTTCTGAAAAAATTGCTCGCTAAAGGTGAACATTTTACAGGTGTTGATAAACGCTTTCTATGTTTTTCTAAAAAAGGTTTTACAGATGAATGTATGGAAATATCAGCAGGAGATCCGCAGCTCAGACTGATATCCCTAAAATATATGAAATGATTGTTAGTGTAATAGAAAATTTATTGATAGGTGTTTATAAAGATGAGTAAGATAATAGCAATAATGCTTCTGCTGTGTTTTGGAATGATGCTGTTTGGTTGTACCAATGATAATGGTGGGAGAAAGGCAGGGTGGCAAAAAACTATCATAGTCACGGACAGCGTCGGCCGCAAGGTGGAGCTTCCGTATCCGCTGGAAAGAGTTGCTGTTTGTAATGTTTATAATGCAGAGTTGATTACTGCTGTTGGTGCCATAGATAAAATCGTCGGCGTTGATAATTATATTTTTAAAGATCAGTCTGGCTTCAAAAACAGATTTAATGAAGCGCAGGTATTTGGTATCAGTCAAAATGCGATGAATTATGAAAAGCTGGCTGAGTTGGAGCCGCAGGCTGTAATTATTACCGGTGAGGGAACATGGCGGGACGCGCAGGAGATGTTGGACAGGTTTGGGATCAAAGTAATTGTCATAAATTCTTATTATACAGATCAGTTTGCTGATAACTGTAGGCTGATCGGCAGAATTTTTGGCAGGGAAGAACAGGCTGAAGAATTAGTAAATTATTTTAACGATAAGCTGGCTTATATACAAAAGCAACTTCAAGGCGTCCCCCGCAGAAGTTTGTATTTTGAATATCGAACTCTTGGAAAAACAGCAGTGCCAGGCGATTATTTTTATAAAATGGTTGAATATTCAGGCGCTGATAATATTTTCGCCGATGCTAAAGGATCGCAGGTTGATCAGGAAGTGATAATAGAGAAAGATCCTTATTGTATTGTCAAAGTAGCAGATGCCAATGCTTATTCTTCTTATCAGCCGCCAACTATAGAGGAAGAGAAAGCAATCAAAAAGGAGATTGTTTTACGCAGCGGTTGGGCAGGTATTGATGCTGTACGTAATGATCGGATTCTGCTGCTCTCGCATTATTTGCATGGCGGTGCATCGAAATTGGTTGGTACGATTTATATTGCAAAATTTTTATATCCGGAATATCTGCCAAAGCTGCATCCTGAAGAAGTTTTTAAAACGTAGCTGGAAAAGTATCAGCAGCTTCAGTATATCAGGGGGCATTCTTATCCGGAGCTATATTAGGATGCTTAAAAAATATTATCTTTAAATAATGTCCGGTCGATGTGATAATTTATACATTGATCGGGCATTTTTGTATTGACACTAAAGTTAAAGAGTGTTAAAATGCAATAGAGTTAGCTATGGCTAACTCTATTGCATTTTATTTTATGAATAAAGTTGTTTATATTGATTTAAATATAGAATGTTTTTGTTTGAAAACAGTGAGCTATTTATTTTTAAGGGAGGCAGTTTATTGATGAGAAAAATTGCGATTTATGGTAAAGGCGGTATTGGCAAGTCTACTACTACTTCAAATTTATCGGCGGCATTGGCGCTTAAAGGGTATAAAGTAATGCAGGTAGGTTGTGACCCAAAGTCTGATTCAACTAAGAATTTGATGAAGGGGATGCGTATTCCTACTGTTTTAGAACAGCTTAAAGAAAAGGGGGAAGCTTTAGAATTAAAAGATATTGTTTTTGAAGGCTTTGGTGGCGTCCTGTGTGTAGAAGCAGGAGGCCCAACACCTGGTATAGGCTGTGCAGGGCGCGGTATTATTTCAGCTTTTGAAAAGCTGGAGGAGTTGAAGGCTTTTGAAATCTATAAGCCTGACATCGTCATCTATGATGTGCTTGGCGACGTTGTTTGCGGCGGTTTTGCAATGCCTATCAGGGGCGGTTATGCAAGAGAAGTGTTTATTGTTTCTTCAGGAGAGATGATGGCGCTTTATGCGGCTAATAATATTGCTCAGGCGATCAAAAACTTTGGACGCAGGGGTTATGCTCGCTTGAAAGGCATTATTTTGAACGCTAAAAATATTGAGAATGAACAGGAACTGGTGGCCAAGGCTGCCGCTGAGATTGAAACCGAGGTCGTAATGTATGTTCCACGTTCGGGAGATATACAAACAGCTGAAAATCAGGGCGGTACGGTTAGCGAATTTGTACAGGCTTCGCCGATGGTCAAGATCTATCAGGAGTTGGCTGATAAAGTTTTAGAAATGAGTGAAGATACTAAGGGGGATGAATAATGAAAAATAAATTGTTGTTGTTGGCAGTAGTCGTTATAGTAAGTGCGCTTTTGTATTATTGCTTTAATACAGGCAGTAAAAGTGAAGATGTGTCGGCTGCAGCCGGTGAAACTTATAAACTTGAGTATACACCTACGCTGCAAGCTTATGGTTTTACTGAACCGGTTATTTTAAAAGCAAAGCCTCAGCGAGTCGTATCTTTAGTGCATACTCCGGTTTTGGCACTGCATGAGATGGGTATTAAGCAGGTTGCTGTGCCCCAGGCGGCGATGCTGGAATGGCCTGCAGATTTGGTGAAGGATGCAAAGCTGCTGAATGTGTCGATGAATTCTAATTTTGATATCGAATCAGTTATTGCTTTGGAACCGGATCTGGTGATAGTAGGTTATCAGTCTAAGGATACTTATGGGAAAATTCTGGATCGTGAAAAAATACCTGTTTATTATGTTGATGCCGGGCATGTTGTATCTTATGAGTCGATCAAGGAATTGACTGACGCACTGATCAAAGCCTTTGGTCAACATAATGCAGGTGCTGAAGCTATTACGGACAGGTTCAACAAATTGGAAGCCAGAATGGCAGAAAAAAGGCAGGAAAATAAAGGGCAAAAAGTTATGGTGCTGCAATCAGCCCCGCCGCGTCATTATATACAGGGTAAAGATGGTACTTTAGGCAGTATGCTGGATATGCTGGGGTACGAAAATGTGTATCAGAACAATAAGATGGTATTGATTGATCTGGAGCAGGCTTTATCTTACGAACCGGATTTACTGTTTTGTGTAGGCGGTTCTAAAACTGCGGCAGAGCATCAGCAGGTAATGGAAGAGGATTTTGCCAAAAACCATGAATACTGGAACAATATTAAGGCGATACGCGAACATGAGGTTATTTATCTGCCGATAAAATATGTTGCGACAGCCGGGATCAATGTTATTGATAATATAAATGAATTGATCGATATTATTGATGCGAAGAAGCTGAAACAAAATGGGTAAAGAAGTAAATGTCCTGCGGGTAAGTATGGTTTGCCTGGTTTTAGTGGCAGTATTATTATTGCTGGCTGTTGTTGCGCTGGGAGTTGGCAGTGCCGGGTATTCGCTGCAGCAGATCATACAGGCTCTTTTTTATGATGAAAGCGGACCGGTGAGGGTAGTTGTTTATAATTTACGGTTACCGCGTCTGATTATGGCAGTCGAAGTAGGGGCCTGCCTTGCTGTTGCAGGTGCTCTTTTGCAGGCTGTCATGCGTAACCCTCTGGCTGATCCGGGGATTATAGGCGTCTCTGCCGGTGCGGCTACTGCGGCAACGACGATTCTACTGTTGTTTCCGACTTTGGTTTCATCAGTGCCGCTTTTTGCTTTTGGTGGTGCGGCTTTGGCCTGTGTACTTATTTATTTGCTGGCCTGGCGCGATGGGATCGATACTGTCAGAATAATTTTGTCCGGTGTTGCGATAAATACGGTTTTGGGAGCGTATAACTCCTTTTTGCAATTATTGAATTCTGATAATCTTTCCAGTGTTTTATCTTTTATGAACGGCAGTCTTTCGGGACGTTCCTGGGATCATGTTTATATCATTACTGTGTATGCTTTTATTGGTCTTGTTTTAGGCGTATGCTGTATAAAAAATGCCAATATTTTGCAGCTGGGTGACGAAATGGCTCAAAGCCTGGGAGTAAATGTAACTTTTGTACGTATCTTTTTATCTGCGGTGGCTGCTTTTTTGGCAGCTGCGACGGTAGCAGAGGCCGGTATGATCGGTTTTGTAGGGCTGGTTGTCCCGCATATTGCGAGAATGATGGTTGGCTCCGACTATAAAGCACTGCTGCCGGTGAGTATGCTTTTGGGTGCGGTGATTCTTCTGGCGGCAGATACTTTGGGGAGGACACTTATACCTGGGATGGAGATACCTGTAGGTATTGTTATGGCAGTTACCGGCGGACCGTTTTTCTTGTATATGTTAAGAAAGAAGGGCAAAGTAAGTGGAAGTTAAGGGTGAAAAATTAGAGATCGGTTACGATGGGCGTATTGTAGTCAGGAAAATGGATATTACTGTAAAAAAAGGTGAGATCACGACTATCATCGGCCCTAACGGTTCAGGTAAATCTACTCTGCTGAAAGCGCTGACACGATTGCTGCGCTGTAGTATGGGCTGCGTCTATCTGAATCAGGAGGATCTGTACAATATCGACAGTAAAAAACTTGCCAAATGTATTGGTGTTTTGCCGCAGCGCCATTGCGCGCCTCCTGATTTTAAAGTCAGAGATTTAGTAGGTTATGGGCGCGTACCCTATCAGAAGTGGTACGAACATAATACGGAAGAAGATGAAAAGATAATAGAGTGGGCCTTGAAAGCAACAGGTACCTGGGCTCTGCGGGATAAATCTATTCAGGAATGCTCGGGCGGGGAATCGCAGCGGGTATGGATAGCTACCGTATTGGCACAGCAGCCGGAAATTTTGTTTTTGGATGAGCCGACTACATATTTGGACATTGCGCATCAGCAGGAAACGATGAAACTTGTAAAAAGGCTGAACCATGAGGCGGGGATCGGCGTAGTGATGGTCCTGCACGATTTAAGTCATGCGCTGGAGATCAGTGACCGGATCATAGTTTTGAAAAATGGCTGTAAGTATGGTGAAGGTCGTCCGCAGGATATTATCACACCTAAAATGATGCGTGAGGTTTACGACGTAGATTGTGATGTAGTGCAGATTCCTGGGCGTAAGAAGCCTTTAATTATGTTTAAAGAAATAAGTTGATAAAAGGAGTTTTTTATGGCGATGGATGGAAAAGAGCTGGTTGAAAAACTTGCTAAATTGAGTCAAGTACAAAGCATTAAAGATATACCACAGCTTACTCATGCTTTGTTCCCGGGGACACACTGTCCTCTGATGGGTGCGGCTATGGCTGTTGGTGGCATCAAGGACAGCCTGATCGTTGTGGTTGGTACGGATGAATGCACTTATTACACTAAAAGTATGACCATACATTCTGAAAAATTTGGGGGCATTGACGGCCGTTGTGTTTCAGTCGTTTTGGATGACCATGATGTAACCTTTGGCAGTGCGGAAAAGGTACAGGGAGCTTTTAAAGAAATAATTGAAGAATATCGCCCCCAATGTGTATTTTTGGTAACTACCTGTGTCATTGAAATAATTGGTGATGACTTTGACGCTATTTCAGAAGGTCTCAGTGAGCTTTATGGTATTCCGGTGCTGCCGGTTCATACTGAGCATTTTAAATGTGAGGACCATTTGCCTGGTCTGGAACGAACGATTACTGTTTGTGCTGAAATGATGAAATCGTGTGATAGTGACAACAGTGTCAATTTGCTGGGGCAGAGAATGGGTGATTTTGCAACGACGGAGCTTTATGCCATGCTGCAGAAAGCCGGCGTAAAAATCGGTTTGCAACTGCCCTGCGGCTGTTCGGTAGACGATATAAAAAATGCTGCTGCAGCGAAAGTGAATATTGTCGTTAATGATATTGCGCTGCCGCTGGCCCAAAAGATGCAGGAAAAATTTGGTATTCCTTACGTTTACTTTAATAAATTTGTTATCCCCGAAAAAATCTATGAAGCCTATAAAAATCTTTTTGGGTATTTGGAGCTGGAACTGCCGGGAGAATTGGAAGGACTTTATCAAAACGCAAGAGAGAAAATCGAAAAAAACAAGGGTGAATTGGAGGGTATTACTTATATTTACGGGAATACGCCGTATGCAGTTTTTGAAATGAACTGTTTCCTCAGTTCCCTGGGAATGGTGCCTCAGGTGATTCAAACCAACAGATATACAGAAGCAGATGCGCCTTATGCAAAAGAAATATTGCAGTATACAGACCCTTATGTTTGCAAAGCGGCTAATATCGCGCCGCTGCAATATGTGTATGATGTATTGTCTCCTTATTTATATTTAGGACATGAATTTGGCAACAGACTGCGTCAAAAAGGTATTGCCATTGTTCACAGTGACAGAGCAAGTGGCATGCTTGGTTTTGAAGTTACAGGATATTTACTGCAGCAGCTGGTCAAGTCTGTTAGGGAAGCCAAAGAATATAGAAAGGAGCTGGGCTTATGAGTTTATGCAGATATTTGCCTGTTCCATCAGACAGAATGGGTATCATTTGGAGTTTGCTCAGCGTAAAAGACAGCATCATTCTTGAATATGGCCCGGCCGGGACAACCCATTTTAGTATGGGCTTTTATGGAGCTTTAGGAGTATAATGGCAGCAAAGGCTGTTTACAACACATATGAACGAAGACGATGTGGTCATGGGCGATGTTACCCGTTTGGAAGAAGCTATTGTCGAATTGGATAAAAGCTATGAACCAAAAGTTATTTTTGTCGTGGCATCTTCTATTTCCGCAGTTATTGGTACTGATATAAAAGGCGTTTGCAATTATATGCAGAGAGAAGTTCAGGCGAAGTTGGTTGCATTTGAGCAGGGAGGATTTAGGGGCGATTACAGCATAGGTCTGACTGAAGTTTATAAATTGCTGGTCAATAATCTTCCCTGTAAAGAACAGAAAAAGAGAAAAAAAGTGTTTAATATCATTGGAGCGTCAATGGGCAGTTATCGTGCCGCGTCGGATGTCTGGGAACTGCAGAATTTGATGCGTGAAGCCTTTGGTTATGAAATGCATACCTGCCTGTGCCACGAAACATCTGTTGATGCAATCGCTGATATCGGCACAGCTGAAATAAATTTGGTAATGCGTCAGGAAGGTTTACCGGCAGCAAAATCTCTGAAAAATAAATTTGATATGCCATTTGTTTTTAGTGCTCCTTACGGTTATGCAGCAACTTTGGCATGGTTGGAAGAAGTCGGTAAAATTCTGGGACAGGAACCTGACGTTAAAATGTGTGCCAGATTGCGTCTTAAAGCACAGAATACAGCCTCTTTAAAGATGTATGCTATGATGATGGGCAGAAAAAAAACACCTCAGGCAGCTGTGATCGGCGAATATGATCTGATTAAAGGGTTGGGTACTTTTCTTCGATCTGTAGGGATCGATGTTAAGTATAAGCTTTGCAGTCATTCTTTAAAAAGTATCGTTGAGCCTGAGTTGGATATTCGATATATATCTGTGGAAAAAGAAAAAATTGATATATTAAAAAAATTGCAGAAGACACTTGTTCTGGCAGACGATGTTTCGCACAGGCTTTGTGATAGCAGTAATGTCGTATTGAGAGTAAGTGCTCCTTTTATTGACGGAGCCCAGATAGCGACACATTTACCGTTGCTTGGCGAAAAGGGGACAGATTTCTTACTGGAAACTATCGAAGCATATTATCAGACTTTAGCTTAATAATAAAAACTTTAAGTATCCCCTCTAGATATAATACGTGAGGGGATACTTAAAGACAAAAGGTTAGCTAAGGCTAACTTGACGCGTAAGAAAAATTTTTCTGGACAGGCTAAATGCCAGTAAGTTATGGGTCTGAAAGATTCCATACTATATTTTTATAATAAATAAGGAGGCTGACGCTGTTGTTGTTTTAGTATTCATTATAAGGAAATTTTAGGGGGAGTTCGAATGAAACGGTTTTTAAAATTTTTATGCATGTGCCTCATTATGAGTATGGCGGAATCAGTACATGCCGCATTGCCAACAGTAAAAGATACGGTGATTATTTCTGCGGCAGACAGAAAAGACGTTACTCTTGCTGAAATGGCTGAAAACTTTGTTGATTATGATGTAGTTTTTTTTGGTGAATTTCATGATCAGGATGTACTGCATGAGCTGGAATATGAAATGCTGCAGCAACTGTATGCCATTCATGGTGACAAGCTTGTTTTGTCACTGGAAATGTTTGAGGCAGATAACCAGTTCTTTTTAAATGAGTATTTAGCCGGTAGAATTACGGAGGAGGAATTTCTGGCAAAATCGCGTCCCTGGCCAAGATATAAAACAGATTACCGTCAGCTGGTAGAATTTGCAAAAGCACATAAGCTGCCAGTCTTAGCCAGCAATATACCACGTTTTTTAGCAGCAAAATTGGCGAAAGAGGGAACTTTAGCTGCAGTAGCAGAGATGGATAAGCAATATTTACCGGTCAGGACCTATGCGCCTGCAGGAAAGTATAAAGAGAAGTTTGCTGCTTATATGACTAAGGGGCAAACACCGATGCGAATTCCGCAGGAACGGATAGATCAGGTATTTGCCGCACAGTGCATAAAAGATGATAAGATGGCGGAAAGTATTTTTTATTATTGGCAGGATAATCAGGATAAGGTAATTTTTCATATCAACGGCTGCTTTCATTCCGACGGACATTTGGGAACTGTCGAAAAATTGGAAGCATTGAATCCGGCGTTAAAAGTAGGTGTAATTACGCCTAAAGACATGCCGGAATCTAAAAACTATATGGAAACCTATGCTGATGATAAAAAAGACGGCGAATATATTATTTATTTTCCAAGAGTAGAAAAAGAATAATGATCAGAGGAAGGGTATTATGATGAAAATAAAGAACAAGCAATTTTTAAACAGGAAAATACTGATGACATTAGTTATTGGCACAAATGTCATTTGGGGGGCACAGCGGTATATGCTGAAGAACCACAGAAATTTACTTTAGATGAATATGTGGTAACTGCTACCCGTACAGAATTGAGCAGAAAAGAAGTTCCTCAGAGTGTGGAAGTTATAACAAAAGCGGATATCCAGAATATAGGTGCAACCAATGTTATAGATGCCTTGCGTACGGCGACTAACGTAGAAATACCGGAAGCTGCAGGTGTAGGACACACTTTGGGAATCAGAGGCAGCGGGAAAAATGATGTTTTGGTTTTGCTTAACGGGCGTCGGATTCCCGGCGAAGGGTATGGGCAGGTTTCTACTAATACCTATGTGCTGTCACGGCTGAATGTGAATAATATAGAACGAATCGAAGTGCTTCGCGGGCCATCAGGTGCATTATATGGATCAGAGGCTTCAGCCGGTGTTATTAATATTATTACGAAAAAACCTGAAAAAAAATCAATGACTGTAGGTGTAGCTACAAATAGCCGTGAAATGAGTAATTATTACCATTTTGACAGCGGCAAAGACGGTAAGTTAAGTGCTGCTTTTGATGCTAACTTTACTAAAGTCCGCTATTTTAAATGGGATGATGCCAATATGAGTAAATATTTTGGACCGACCCAAAATTATAGTTTAGATGTAGATTATGAAATGGATCAAAACAACAGTTTGAATTTATATCTGGACTATGAGAATACCAATCAGCAGTTTAAAAAATTTACCAGTGCCAGCGGTCCTTTTTCTTATTTAGGTATATATAATGTAGATAGAAAAAGTGCCAGCCTTACTTATAACGGACAGAATGATAACAGCAATTATATGCTAAGCGCAACTTACGGTGAATTAAAAAAAGATGTTACCAGTGCTATGAGCGCAAACAGCGTGGGAAGCTCCAAATTTAATTTTTGGAATATTGAAGCTCGTGATACGATCAAGTTAGACAGTAATAACCGTTTGACTTTCGGCGGCGAGTTCAGAACTGACAGTCGCAAAGACAGCAGTATTGACGAAAGTTCTGATCAATATTCTTTATTTATACATGACGAATTGAAACTGGGTGAGAAACTCTTGCTGATTCCGGCTGTTCGCTATGATCACCATGACAGCTTTGGCAGCGAGACTTCTCCGAATATTGGCGCGACATATTCCTTTACAGAGGCTTCAAGGCTTAAGGCTAATTATGGAGAAGGTTACAGAGCGCCGTCTATTTCAGAATTATATGGTACTTATTCCAATCCGAATCTGCGTCCTGAAAAATCAAAGGGCTATGAGTTATCATATGAACAGGAATTTGGCGATGATACTGCAGTTAAATTAACATATTTTAAAAACAAAAAAACTGATGCCATTGCTATGGATTACAGTTTAGCGCCTAATTATCAATATATGAATATAGAAAAGTCTTCTTCAGAGGGTGTTGAATTTGAAATTAAGCATGACTTGGGAAATGGTTTTACAGTAATCGGTAATTATGATTATCTGGATGCTATGAATGATAAGACTAATACACGTTTGAATTACAGCGCCCGTAATACTTACACAGCAAAATTGATGTGGACAGAGCCTGTAAAACAGGAATGGAATATTACTGCCTGGAATAAGTGGTATTCTGATTATAGGGCAGACAGTGAAGATCACAGCATCAATACGTTTAATTTTGTCATTAATAAACGCTGGGGCGATAAATATCGTGCTTATGCCGGAATCGATAATCTTTTTGATAAAAAGATTACCAGTATGCGTTATTCCGGACGGTTGTGGCGTGTTGGTGCGGAAATGACCTTCTAAAAATTTTATGCAGGATTTGGCAAAGAAAGCTGCTGCCCAAAGGCAGCAGCTTTCTTTGCTATCAGCAGTGTATTTGTGCTACAATAATAAATTATAGATTAGTAATTGAGCACAACAGGATAGAGAGGTGTTAGCATGGGACAGCCTAAAATTACAGAGATAGAGGCGCAGCTTGGCGAGTGGGAGTTTTTAAAAGAACTGCCGCAGGAAATAGATGGCTTTAAGTTAACAATGGGACAGGGAATCGAAGGGCAGATTTTAACGATTGCTTCATATAGTAATGAAGCAATGCACAGCAGGCTGGATTTGATTTATACTTCGGAAACCTTTGATTATGTGCCTGTAAAAACGATTGGCATGCATACGTTCAGAGATATTCGTTATTTTTGCCGCGACAGGGATAAATTTGCTAAAATGATGCATGAGAAGCTGCCGGAGCTTTTAGAGGACGTGAACAGGGAAAAGCAGCATCAGATGGGAACCTTGATAGAGGAAGCCGGACTTCTGAACTGGGCGTACAGCGGCAAGCTGCCACAGAAAATAGGTGATTTTGAATTGTATATAACTCCTGACAATCCCATCGATTATATCAATGGTTCAACGCTTTTTATTGATTACAGTGACTTTGAACATGGTAATCAGCTGGTGTTTTTCTATAATAGTTTTCGAGATGAGTTTTTTGCTGAAACGAAAAAACGGTTTATGACAGGAATAACACATGAATTTGATTGCCGAAATTTAAAAGATTTGGAAAATCTGCTGGATAATAATCTGGAACAGGCATTGCAAAAACTTGGCAAAGCGTAACGAATGTAATAAATTTATTGTCTGAAACTCTTGACATCTTGATGTAAATGCCATATAATATGCCTACATGGTTTGAATGGCCCGGTGGTTCAGTTGGTTAGAATGCCGCCCTGTCACGGCGGAGGTCGTGGGTTCGAGTCCCATCCGGGTCGCCATTTTGCCTCGGTAGCTCAGTTGGTAGAGCAAAGGACTGAAAATCCTTGTGTCCACAGTTCGATTCTGTGCTGAGGCACCATCAAAGAGCAACACCCTTCTTTTAATAAAGAAGGGTGTTTTTGTTTTAAATCAATATCCAGATATAAATAAAAACTCAGCGCTTAAGCGCTGAGTTTTATCGTTTAATTTATCAAATTATGTTATTTGCTGAAAGTGTTGCCTGTCAGGGTGACTTCTTCCCAGCCTTCGTTTTTTATTTTATCAATTATCTGCGCTTCCGTTTTTCCACCTTTGTCAACACTGTTGGAAATACCACCTAAATTCGTCCCTTGGGGACTATAATACCATTTTTTAGCTGCAGAATCGTATATATAATTAGTGCCCCAATCTCCACTATTTTTAAAATCGCCATTACCATTTGCATAGGTCAGAAAACTGCCATCTGCAGTTAAATGGAATTTAAAATAAATCGTATTGCCATTTAAATCTACTCCGCTGGGCCATTTTCCTTTTTCTTTATAATAAGCTTCTCTAAAACCATCATTGGTCTTTACTAATGCACCAGAGGCATAAGTTGGCCACCAGCCCAGATCCTTCAGTTGCTGATCTGTCATAGCGCCGTACTTATCAAGAAATTCTTGAAAGCCATTCGTAATATTATCTATAACACTGGCATCACCGCTGCCATTAGCTTCATTATGCTCAGCAATAGAACAGACTACTATTTCATTACTGACGCTGTAAGTGCCATTATCGGCACATTTAGGGACAAAATTAAAATATTTATTATCGTTAGGTTCTTTTACAACTTCTGCCAGAAATCCCACCAGTGTCCCGTTGTAGTTCGACGCCTGCTGAGCGTGGAACATCCGCATGATCTGCGTCCGGTTAGCCAGACATTCCTTTTTCGCCGCTTCCTCGCGGGCTTCCATAAAATATGGAATCGCCAGACCTGCTAAAATTCCCAGCACTGCGATAACAATCACCAATTCAACTAAAGTAAAGCCTGTTTGTCTTTTCACTTTCGGACGCTCCTAAATTCTATTCTCATTTGAATTTAACCATATATTCTTCAGAAAGTAAATATTATTTTTTAAAATAATATATTTTATTAGTCTGCTATTAATTATAAATCACATATTTATAATATGTTCAAATAAGAAATATGTATTCGCAAGGGGTAAGTGCAGCATTATTTACATCATCCAGCCAGAGTCTGCTTATCCCCGATGTCAAAAACGACAGTTTTTTTTACTTTCACTGCAGAAAATCTTGGTTGGCAGCAGGAATTATAAGCAGCTAAAGCGAATTGATAATAGTTAATTTATATATTGATGGAGGTAGCTATGTTTACACTCATAAAAAATGCTCATATTTACGCTCCTGCCGATACAGGCTGCCAGGATCTCCTGCTGGCCGGACGTAAAATCGTTCATATGGCTCCGTCAATCGGCGAGCTGCCTTTTGACTGCACCGTTATTGACGTCAGCGGGGCTAAAGTCACTACCGGTTTTATTGACCAGCATATCCATATTACGGGCGGCGGCGGCGAAGGCAGCTTTGCTACCCGCGTACCTGAAATCCAGCTGTCACAGCTGACAACGGCAGGTACTACGACAGTAATCGGGCTGCTTGGCACTGACGGCGTGACCCGCAGTATGGAAAATCTGCTGGCGAAAGCCCGTGGCCTGGAAGAAGAGGGTATTTCCACCTGGATCTATTCCGGAGCCTATCCTGCTGACAGCGGGCATATCACCGGCACTCTGCGCAGTGACATCGTTTTGATCGACAAAATATTGGGCGGCAAGGTCGCAATGAGCGATCACCGTTCGTCTATGCCCAGCACACAGGCTTATGCCAGCCTGGCAGCAGAAGCCCGTATCGGCGGTATGCTGAGCGGCAAAGCCGGCGTGCTGCACATCCATATGGGCGACGGTAAACGCGGTCTGGAACCGGTTCTTGAGATCCTTGAAACAACAGAGCTGCCGATCAGTGTGTTCCGTCCTACCCATGTCAACCGAAATCCCATGCTTTACAAACAGACTATCCAATTCGCACTGCAGGGCGGTATTATTGATCTGACCTGCGGCATGACAGGCAGTGCTATCCCTGTGCCTCAGGCTGTTAAACAGGCTTTAGACGCAGGCGTACCTTTGGAACGTCTGACCTTGAGCAGCGATGGTAACGGCAGCATGCCTAAATTTAACGAAAACAATGAACTGATCGGGCTGACTGCCGCTGCGCCACGTTATCTATACGAAGAAATGCTGAGTATCGTCAAAGCCGGCGTATTGCCCTTTGACAAAGCATTACAGCTGATAACCTGCAATGTTGCCGATGCCCTGAAGCTTGAAGACAAAGGCCGTATTGCCGTAGGTAAAGATGCGGACCTGATCGTTTGGAACGACGACCTGACCTTAAACAAAGTTTTTGCCAGGGGCCGCCTGATGGTAGATGAGGGGCAGGCCGTTGTCAAAGGAACTTTCGAAAACTAAAGGAGCTAAATTATGACGGCTAAAATCATTTGGACTTTGATCTTTTTCTGTTCTATCCGCGGTGTTTATGCCAACGCTGCAAAAAAAGAAATTGCCTATACCTTAGCATTTACAGTTACGCTGTTTTTCTCCATGTACATGCTGGCAGATCTTTTTGGAGTACTGCCGCCGGGCTTTATCGAACAATTATTTTGAACAAGAATAGAATAATTAAAACAAAAGGACTATTTCTTAACGAAATAGTCCTTTTTTCTATCTGAAATTTATTCGCCGCCCAACAACCTGTAACCAATCCCCGCTTCGGTGATCAGATATTTAGGCTGCGCCGGATCAGGTTCTATTTTGCGCCGCAGCTGCCGCATATAGATCCTGATATAATGGGTATCCGTATCATATTCATTACCCCAGACAGCTTTCAGCAGCTGTTTATGCGTCAGCACGCGTCCGGCATATTTAAGCATCACCTTAAGCAGCTCATACTCTGTCGGCGTCAGCTTTACTTCACGCCCTTCCACTACTACCCTGTGCTCCAGAAGATTGAGCTGCAAACCGCCGCAGGTCAGTATCGGTTCTCCTTCTTTATTGCCGGCCCGGCGCAGACAGACTCTCATTCTGGCCATCAGCTCACCCATACCAAAGGGTTTGGTCACATAGTCGTCAGCTCCGACATCTAAGGCGGCAATTTTTTCCTGTTCCTGCTCACGCGCCGTCAGGACAATAATCGGCGTTTCCGACCATTCCCTCAGAGCTTTCACAACTGCTTTACCGTCCATATCAGGCAGCCCCAGGTCAACCAAAATAATATCCGGCCTGAAGGAGGCCGCCATTAACAGCCCATCCTGCCCTGTAGCAGCTTCACCCAGCTCATAGCCGTAGGCCTGCATTGATATTTTTAAAAGCTTTCTGATTGCGGGTTCATCATCAATAATTAAAACGCGCAATGTATTTTCAGTCATTTTTTTCACCAGCCTTTTCTTCCGGCAATGTTACAGGCAAGGCAAAAGCAAAAATACTGCCGCCACCAGTGCGCTGTTTAGCCCAGATCCTGCCGCGGTGGGCATCGACAATGCCTTTGCAGATCGCCAGCCCCAAACCGGTGCCGCTGATTTTCTCCGTTTGTCTGGCCCTGTAAAATTTATCGAACAAATGCGGTAAATCTTTGGCCGTCACCCCCAGCCCCCGATCTTTGACCATAACAATCACTTCGCTATCATCAAGACAGGTCTGTATTTCGATCTCACTGCCTTTTACTGAATATTTTACCGCATTATCCAGTAAATTCAACACTACGTGCTCAAGTAAGGCCGCATCGGCATAAATCAGCGGCAGATCGTCTGCTATCTCTACTTTGATCTTATAGCTCTGCGTATGTTCCTTGCTGCGCCGCAGCGCACCGCTGACAACATCCTCCAGATCGCACCAGTCCAGCTTCAGCTGCAGCATCCCGCTTTCCAGACGGGCGGTATCTAAAAGGTTGCCGATGATCCGTTCCATCCTTTTAGAGGCATCGGCAATGGTTTCCAGAAGCTGCTGCCGCTGTTTCTCACCATAAGCAACCGCTTTATCATTTAAGGTATATACCGAAGCCATGATAGCCGCTAAAGGCGTTCGCAGTTCGTGGGAAACAGAATTAAAAAGCGCTGTACGTAATTTATCTGCCTCACGCAGCATTGCGGCCTGTTTTGCTTCGCTGCTCAGCCCGGCCCGCACCAACGCAATCGCCAGCAGGCTTACCCACGCACCCAGTACAGCCCTTTCCTCCGGCGATAACTTCCGTGTATCGATAGCGATGCCAACAACACCGATAACTTTTTCTCCATTCATCAGCGGTAAAAAAAGATTTTCAGCCCCGGGTAAAGTATCAGTAGAACGTCCGGCGGCCTGTCCGTGTTCCTGCACCCAAGCTGCTACAGCATATTCTGACGGCGGCAGCTGAAACTCCGCGGCCGCATCCTCCTGCTGTACAGCATAACAGGCCTGCAGCCGCAGTACTTTACTTTCAGGCAATAAAATCAGCACTGTCCGCTGCAGCTCTCGTCCCACATGACTGACAAATTCTTCCATGATCGTCACTGCGTCATCGACTGCGGCAATACGGCTGCTGAAACGGTATAGACTGTTGACATTGCTTTCACGGCGTCTGGTACTTTCCAATTCCCGCCTCAGCGATTCTGTCTTTCCACCGACTAAAAATGCTACCAGTCCAAAGATCAGAAAGCTCCACAGATATCTGATATCATAAATAGTAAAAGTAAAAATCGGTTCCAAAAATAAAAAGTCAAAACCTAAAACACAAAAGAGCGCTGTTACATAGGCCGTACTTCTGCCCCACCAGGCTGCTGTCAACAATACCGGCAGCAAATACAGTAAGGATATATTGACCAGCTCCAGCTGACCGCGGAAAACATAGCAAAGCCCAGTAGTAATGACAACTGCCGCCAGCGCCCCTACATACTGGCGCCAGCCGGCCTGCTGCTGCGGTACTGCCGTAGTGATGACAGGAGACTTTTCTTCCTCTTCCCGCCCCTGGATGACATAAACATGGATAAACCCGCTCCTGTCAATCAATCTGTCAACCAAGGTTTTTCGGCCTATCTCATACCAGCGGCGCGGCCCTGATTTCCCGACCACGATCGCAGTAACATTTTCTCTGACAGCGATCTGCAGAACCGTTTCCACAAAATCCGTACCGGCAGTAGTCAGGATCTGACCTCCCAGCTCTTTAGCCAGATTCAGGTTACGCCAAAGCCTTTCCCGTTCTTTATCACCATGAGGAAATCGTCTTTCCGGTGTTTCGATATGCACAGCCAAAAATTCTGCGTGCAGTCCCTGAGCTAAACGCTGCGCCGCTCTGATCAGCTGTGCTGAAAAGGGACTGGCGCTGACGCAAACCATGACCTTGCCGGAAGCCGGCCAGGGACCTTCTATTTTATGCAGGCGCATATAGGCCAGCATATCCTGATCAACATGTCGGGCCGTAAATCTTAAAGCCAGCTCACGCAGCGCGCTGATATTGCCCTGTCTGAAAAAGCCCCGCAATGCCTGCTGGGCCTGCTGCGGACGATAAACCTTGCCTTCCTTCAAACGCTGTAGTAATTCTTTGGGCGGAATATCGATCAATCTGATATCATCTGCCAGCTCAAAAAACGCATCCGGTACAGTCTCACGAACAATACTCCCGGTAATTTGCGCAACAACGTCATTCAGGCTTTCGATATGCTGGATATTGACAGCAGTATAAACGTCGATACCGGCAGCCAAAAGTTCTTCTACATCCTGATACCGCCGCTGATGGCGCGAACCCGGCACATTACTGTGCGCCAGTTCATCAACGACTACCAGCTGCGGGCGGCGTCTGAGAATAGCATCCAGATCCATTTCCTGCAGCATCTTGCCATGATATTCTATTTCCTGCTCGGGAATACGCGGCAAACCTTCCAAAAGCGCTGCTGTCTCTTTGCGCCCGTGCGTAAGCACCAGGCCGAGTACAATGTCAGTCCCCTCCCGCAGACGGGCATGTGCTTCCTGCAGCATGCTACAGGTTTTACCAACACCGGCAGCAGCACCTAAAAAAACAGTCAGCTTGCCGCGCTGTTCTTTATTGGCCGCAGCCAGCAGCGTTTCAGCATATTCATGTCCACTTTGAGGTTTCTCTGTCAGTTCCATAACCTTCTCCTTCGCAAGATAGTCAAATAGGGCTGCCTGAATGCAGCCCTAACTTTTATTGGTTCTGTTGTAAATTATCAAGCGCCAGATTCAATTTTAAAACATTGACTCTGTCCTCTCCGACAACTCCCAAATCAGCATTTTCAATATGTTCTGAAACCAGATCGCGTACCTGCCTGATTTCCAGACCACGTACTTTGGCAATACGTTCGACCTGGCAATAAGCAGCTGCCGGCGTCAGGTGCGGATCCAAACCACTGCTGGAATTTGTTACCAGTACGCTGGGCACTTCTTGATCAGATGTCCAGCCATTGGCCGCACGTACAGACTCTGCCAGCTCGCCGACCTGCTGCTGCAGTTTAGCGCTGGTACCGCCATAGTTAGTGCCGCCTGAATTGGCAGCGTCATTACCGCCTGCAGAAGGGCGGCTGCTGAAGTAGCGGGCATCTGTGAACGCCTGACCGATCAGAGCCGATCCTACCGGAACTCCGTCTTTTATTATTATACTACCATTAGCCCGGCTGGGAAATACCACTTGCGCCAAGCCTGTCATGGCCAGCGGATAAACCAGCCCGGTAAAAATACTCAAGGTTACAACCATTACTAACGATCTTATTATCGCGCCCATATTTCCACCTCATTCTTTCTTAAGCCAAGCCTAAAGCAACTAAAAGCACATCAATGATCTTGATGCCAATAAACGGTACGATGATACCGCCGACACCATAGATCAGCAGATTTCTCTGCAGTATTTTAGAAGCTCCCAGCGGTTTATAGGCTACGCCTTTCATCGCCAGCGGTATCAGCGCGATGATGATCAGCGCATTGAAAATCACTGCGCTTAAAATAGCGCTCTGCGGTGAATGCAGCTGCATGATATTGAGCACTTCCAACGGTGCATAAGTTGCGGCAAACAAAGCCGGGATAATCGCAAAATATTTGGCAATATCATTAGCAATACTGAAAGTTGTCAGGGAACCGCGTGTCATCAAAAGTTGTTTACCGATCTCAACAACTTCGATCAATTTCGTTGGATTGGAATCAAGATCGACCATATTGCCCGCTTCCTTAGCCGCCTGTGTACCGCTGTTCATTGCAACGCCCACATCTGCCTGAGCCAGTGCCGGCGCATCGTTAGTACCGTCACCTGTCATTGCTACCAGCATTCCCTGCTGCTGATAGGAACGGATCATTTTCAATTTCGCTTCCGGCGTTGCTTCAGCCAGAAAATCATCCACACCGGCTTCGGCAGCAATCGCTGCCGCTGTCAACTGGTTATCACCAGTGATCATGATCGTTTTGATGCCCATTTTCCTCAATTCACTGAAACGTTCTTTAATACCGCCTTTGACGATATCTTTCAGATAAATAACACCCAGGACCTGTTTATCTTTGGCAACTACTAAAGGTGTACCGCCCTGATGCGCAATATTTTCACAGGCACTGCGGACTTCAGCAGGAAAAGCCCCACCCAGTTCGCTGACATAGTTCTGCATGGCTTCCATCGATCCCTTACGTATTCTGGCATCGACGATATCAATACCGCTCATTCTGGTCTGGGCGGTAAAAGGAATGAATTCTGCCTGTAAATGTGTAAGATCACGCTCACGCAGGCCATATTTTTCTTTAGCTAGGACAACGATACTACGCCCTTCCGGAGTTTCATCAGCCAAAGAAGCCAGCTGTGCCGCATCGGCCAGTTCTCCCGCAGTAATGCCAGCAGCAGGAATAAATTCCGTCGCCATCCTGTTGCCCAGGGTAATCGTCCCCGTTTTATCAAGCAGCAGCACATTTACGTCACCAGCTGCTTCTACAGCACGGCCGCTCATTGCCAGGACATTACGTCCCAAAAGCCGATCCATTCCGGCAATACCTATCGCTGACAGCAAACCGCCGATCGTTGTAGGAATCAGGCAAACCAGCAGCGCAACCAGTGCCGTTACAGAAATAACCGTACCGGAATAAATCGCAAACGGTTCCAAAGTTACTACTGCAAACAAAAAGATGATCGTCAAACCAACCAAAAGAAGCGTCAAGGCGATCTCATTCGGGGTTTTCTGACGTTTAGCACCTTCAACCAGTCCGATCATCCGATCGAGAAAGGTTTCGCCGGGATTAGTAGTCACCCTGACTTTAATCCAGTCGGATAACACCTTAGTGCCGCCGGTTACAGAAGATTTATCACCGCCTGATTCGCGGATAACAGGCGCTGATTCACCGGTAACAGCGCTTTCATCCACCGATGCCATGCCTTCGATTACTTCGCCGTCGTTAGGAATGGTATCGCCAGCTTCAACCAAAACTATATCACCCTTGCGGATAGCTTCGGAACCGACGATTTCAAAACTGCCATCAGCTTTGATTTTCTTTGCCTGCAGAGATTTGCGGGCTTTACGCAGACTTTCTGCCTGCGCTTTGCCGCGGCCTTCGGCTACGGCTTCGGCAAAATTGGCAAACAGAACCGTAAACCACAGCCATAAATCTATATGCAGGTCAAACCAGCCTTCCTGTGTATTGCCTGCCATAAAAGCACGTACAGCCAGAACTGCTACTAAAATCGCGCCCAGAAAAACTATGAACATAACAGGATTCTTCCATTGGATACGAGGATCGAGCTTCAGGAACGCATTACGCACGGCCTCGCCCAAAATCTCTTGCTGTTGTCTATCTCTTTTCATCTCAGATCCTCCTTAAAATACCTTGCCCTGCAGCATAAACAATTGATCTACGATCGGTCCCAGGGCCAGGGCCGGTAAAAAAGTCAACGCGCCGACGATCAAAACAACACCGGCCAAAAGCACGGCAAAAAGACTGCTGCCCGTATTAAAAGTACCGGCATTGGCAGGAGCGATTTTTTTGGTTGCCATATTGCCTGCAATGGCCAAAACAGGCACAATAACGGCAAAGCGGCCGATCAGCATTGCCAAACCGATCAAAACATTGTACCACAGGCTATTGGCGCCCAAACCGGCAAAAGCACTGCCGTTATTGCCGACACCGGAAGCGAAACCGTATAAGATTTCACTGAGACCATGCGGCCCGGGGTTGGATATCCCGGCCTGACCGGCTTCCGTAAGACAGGATACAGCCGACATCGTTAAAATAGTGGCAGCCGGAATCAAAAGTCCGGCAATTGTCAAAACAACTTCTTTTGCTTCAATCTTTTTCCCCAGATATTCAGGTGTACGTCCTACCATCAGGCCAACAATGAAAACTGTGATAAATACGTACAGCATCATACCGTAAAATCCGGCGCCGACACCGCCCAGAACAACTTCTCCCAGCATCATCTGCAGCATAGGCACTAATCCGCCGGTACCGGTGTAGCTGTCATGCATCGAGTTTACTGCACCGCAGGACGCAGCTGTGGTAACCGTTGCAAACAAACTGCTGCTGCCGATACCAAAACGGACTTCTTTGCCCTCCATAGCAGTATCGCCGCTGATGCCCTGCGCAGCAACTATCGGATTACCATATTTTTCAGAAGCATAGCAAACCCCCAGCATCAAAACAAAAAGCAGCAGCATGGATGCCAAAACAGCATAGCCTTGTTTTTTATCTTTACACATCTCACCAAAAGTAAATAATAAACCTGTAGGGATCACTAAAATCAAAAACATTTCCAGGAAATTGCTCCAGGGAGTCGGATTTTCAAACGGATGAGAAGAATTGGCATTAAAAAAACCGCCGCCATTGGTACCCAGCTCCTTAATCGCTTCCTGAGAAGCAACCGGTCCCATAGCAATAGTCTGCTGTGCCCCTTCGACGGTTTGTACATCGACATAAGGATTAAGGTTTTGGATAACACCCTGAGAAACCAGCAGCAATGTTGCTACAACACAAATCGGCAGCAGTATTCTGGTCGTACATCTGATTATATCTGCCCAAAAATTGCCTAACTCACCAGTATTTTTACGCACCAGACCACGGATCAGAGCAATTGCGACAGCAGCTCCTGTTGCCGCCGACAAGAAGTTTTGTACAGTCAAGCCCAGCATTTGTGTCAAATAACTTAAAGTCGTTTCGCCGCTATAAGCCTGCCAGTTAGTATTGGTCATAAAGCTGGCAGCCGTATTAAAAGCAAGATGCCAGGTTTCGACGTTGGGCAACTGCTGCGGATTGAGCGGTAAAAAAGCCTGCGTCAGCTGCAAAACAAAAAGTGATAACATACCTAAAGCATTAAAAATAATGAGATTCAGGCAGTATTCCTTCCACGGCATTTCTGCGCGCGGGTCAACTTTAGCCATTTTATAAAAAATATTTTCCAAAGGTGCAAAAAATCTTTCACCACAGGTTTTTTCGTAATTAAAAACTCGCGCCATATATTTACCAAGCGGCCAGGCGCACAGCAATAATACGGCTAAAAACAGCACAAATAGCATAATGTCTTTTGTCATTTTAAAAATCCTCCGGTTTCAATAATGCATAAATCAGATAAAATAAAATACCTACTGCTAAAAGCGAACTGAGCCATAACTCAGTCAAGGGCAGCATTTCCATCATCATTTTCCCTCCTTGTACAAAAACACCACTTGCAAATCACCTTACTACTGATGATGACTTATTGTACTACTACCTTGCGTAAAGCCGCTGTCAAAAGAACCCTCCCCGCTGTAAAAAAGTTGTAAAAATTTGCCGTTCTGCGATTACTGTTTATTCTGTTCTAATAAAAGACTATAGCTGAAAATAAATAAAAATACCTCGGGAAAAATCCCGAGGTATTTTTCAGTTTATCTCAATAACCTTACCAACACCAATTTCTTTAACAGGTATCTGTGCATGTACTGCCGCTTTCGCTTGAAAGGAACAGCAGTGGCACGGATACAGCTCCCGGATATTATGCTTCTGTAAATAGGCAATCGTTTTTTCCAGACGGTCGTCGACCTTAAATAAATGCCAGCCGCCGATAACCCCCTGAACCTTAGCTTCACCGCAAACCTTTTTAGCATATTCAATGATATTGCAGATCCCGCTGTGCGAACAGCCTGTAATCACAAATAATCCTTCTGAGCCTCGGTAAACTAAAGCCGTATCATCAAGTACTAAATCTACAGGATCCTCAGCACTGCCAAACCCATGCCGCTGTTCAAAATCATTCAGTGTTGGGATCTCGCCTAAAAAAACCAGCCGTTTTGTTAACCATACCGGTTCTTTACTAAGCCGCAGCCTGCACTTTTCCTGCAGCTGCTGTGCTGTAAAAGGGGCGCCTATAGCTTCGCCGGCAAACTGCTTCGGCTTCAGGGCATCCGGATGCGCCAGCAGCTGCAGTTCAGAAAAATATTCCTGCTCGCTCAGCCATAGCAAACCCCGTGTATGATCATTATGCCCATGTGAAAGCACTACCTGCTGTAAGCGGCTCAAATCAATCCCCAACGCCTGGGCGTTTCTAAGAAATATATCCGAATAACCCACATCAAATAAAATTCTGACATCACCATCTTCCAGATAATAGGCTACGCCCGGCTCACCTAAATAATAACGGTCAATCAGAGTATTGTTATCTACCAACACAGTCAGCTGCATCATATACCTCCATTATTTTCAAAAAATCAGCCTGTAACTTTTTTACTTTCCCTCCATAACTTTTCACGAAACCAATACTCCTACAAGCTGTATTTACTTTCACATTAAAGCTTCCCTGCAAGTATCATAAGTCATTCCTTCTCAGAATACAACTTTTTTCTAAATCTGCGGCATCGCGCCATAAAAGAAACGTCCTGCACTTGGTAGTGCGGGACGTTTCGTAAAAATTATAAAATTGTTCTTTTAACCTGCTAAACAACCGACACGGTCATTTAAAAAATGCAGCAGCCGATAACGGAAAAAGGAACCATTAGTAAAGCTTTGACACAGCTTTTCCAGCCAGCTGTAGGAACAGCCAAAATCCTCATAAAAAACTTCTTCGCACCAGATCTGCTGCTTTATATATTCAAAAACCTGTGGCACCTCTTCAAACAGCAGGATCTGTGCTACCGCAGTTGTATCCAGCCTATGTGAATTGAAAGCAGTACAGATATCCTGAAGCTGCTGCAGGCATTCTCCTTCCGGAAGTTGCCACAGCTGCTGCAGCTTTTGTAACAGTTCCAGCATAGCAGCTTTATTTTTAACATCGCGGTCGGCAATATAGTCACATAAATCCCCTGTACTTACCAGAGGCATTTTTAATTCATTATTTCCATACATGATATGATAAAAAACTGTAGGAAAATACACATACTGCAAAAAGCCAAGCACGGCATAACAATTCGGCAGGCACAGCCATTGACTGCTGAAAATCTGCATTTCAGCAGCGATGATACTTGCGTTAACAATCACCGTTTCTTGCGTATTGTTTTCACAAAACCCGACTGTCGCCAAACGCTTTTCTGAAAGAAATTTATCCCAATAGGCCAGTTCATTATAACATTCATAATTTTTCATGCTAGATCAACGTGAGAAATATTCTACAACGAGCTGGTCTTCGATCTGAATAGGAATCTCTTCCCGCAGAGGCAGACGAACCAGAGTACCGCTGAAGCTTTCTTTATCCTTACTGATATACGGCAAAGCAAAGCTTTCACGTTCCAGGAAATTACTTTTAAAAAGCTCGTTACTGCGCGAATTTTCTTTCAAACTGATTACATCGCCTGCCTTACAGATATAAGACGGGATATTGACATTTTTACCATTGACCAGAATATGACGGTGCGTTACCTGCTGGCGTGCCAGACGAATAGAATTTGCAAAACCGATACGGTAAACCAGGTTGTCTAAATAATGAGGTGTGATAGCGATAGCGGCAAAAAGCTAATAAAATCAATGGTTTTGCGGACAGCGGATAGACAGGGAA